>Ga0214542_1002864_pt1 | contig 35519 bp, 19 predicted proteins | sample CNSS1metaG_FD_160096 | JGI IMG/M metagenome (GOLD analysis project Ga0214542, IMG submission 160096) | Root nodule microbial communities from cowpea collected in UCLA plant growth center, Los Angeles, California, USA - CNSS1 | ecosystem: Host-associated > Plants > Roots > Nodule | place: USA...
GTTTTACCATCTCCTTTGGCACCATAATAAATCACATTGTATGTGTTGGAACTTGCCAACAACAACCTCTTACAGAAACATGGTGAAACAAAGAAAAGAATCAAAACACAAGTGATTATTAGTGTCTTCATGTTTAAGAAGAATAAAGTAGACAGAACAAGATCTTTCTTTTGTCTTTGGTGACTATGCATATAATGTGAGAAAACAAAGCATAGGTTAAGGGGTTTAAATAGCAAAATTTTGTTATTCACAAACTAATTACATAAAATGATGCAATGTACATCATAAATGTTTATTTAATGTAATAATATAAATTATAATATTATTGTAGAATGATGCAATGTGCATCATAAATTTTTATTTAGTGCAACAATTTTTTTTATAATGGATTAATATGTTTTAAACATTTCAATTGTATAATAAAAAAATATAATAAATTAATTCATTAATATCAACTTTATTTGGGATTCATAATAATTATAAAATGATGGAATTTACTTTTCAAAACATTGACTTCTGAAAACATTTAATTTTTCATTTTGAACTTTGAAAATTACAAAATTAGATGAAAACATATAATAATTTGATGTAAGTTTTTGACCTTTTAAAATTAATTTATTAACATCAATTTTTAAAAGTCCACTCTATATAACATTGACTAAATTTATATTAATTTGTTATTAATTTTTAATTAAAGCATATAAGGATGAGTCAATATATGAAAATGTTTCATACACATAAATTTGAACTTTCCCTTGTCTGTTAGTTTGTCATTTGATGCATGATGATTTGGTACCTTGTGTGGCACTTATATACCATGTTTTTGTTTATTAATCGATTCTAATAATTTCTAACTTGAGACTAAAATGTAAAACAAAAAAATAAAGTTGAATTTATAGAGGTTAAATTCGGTTTAGGTAACATTAATCTTATTAATTTTATTTTTCATATTTATTTAAAGGTTTAATTAGTCGAAACATATCAAGTTGCATTCCAAAATTTCAAAATGGTATTCAATTTTAAGTTTGTTTCAAATTAGTATCCAAATTTAAAATTTTGCATCAATGTAATACATTTTTTTGACGTGGTTAAGTTGGTTAACGTCTGTATTATTAGTGGTGGTAAGTTAGTAAAGTTTGAATGATGTGGCAAGGCTGGATTGTGTGATGTGTATTAGTGGAGCTGATCAGAAATATTGAAGTGAAAATCTTTAAAAGAACAAATTTGGGGTTTTTTAGTTACAAGGAGTAAGTGATGCTCGAAGACACAACTGAATGCAATTGAAGTTTTTGTTGAGAAGAAGGTCGATTCCAACTTCGCTCAAAGGTGCGCCACTTTCCAATCATTCTAAGGAGTGCAATTCCCATCGCTATGGCTGCAAATATCTTGTGCAGACAACTCCTATGGCTAAGCCCTCAAACACATAATGTGCACAAAGGGCAACAATCAACAAGATCGTGTCTCCAAGTGAATGGACAGAGCCAAGTGCAGGGCTTGCGAAGTGGTGATCGGTGCTAAAAATGGAATGGTTCTTATACCTTTTTGATTCTCGTCTTCTATCAAAATTGAAGTTTCGCCATAGCAATCTATATGGATCACAGAATCCCTGATTACACGAACTACCAACAAAAACACTAAATTGCTACTAATCATCCTAGTTCTTAAAAAATATTGAAAAAGGAATGTTTAAAAAGTTTTGAAAATGTAACATCTCATTTAATAATTTTTACACTACCAAATTAAACATTATATTATGATCAAGCACAACAAATAGTAAGGAATAATGGTCATATATATATATATATATATATATATATATATATATATATATATATATATATATATATATATATATAATTGATACAGTTATCCAAAATAGCTATATAGATTCGAAAAAGCAAGTATAGACATAAGAAAAAGGCTAAATTGCACATTCCAAAACTTCACGGCATCAAATCCAAAAACTATCACGGGACATTCCAGAAAAAGTATCAAATCCTGCTCAGAAGAGGGGTATCTTCATCTGGATTCAACTCTACTCATACCAACTATAGGTGATCATTGCAAAGGAGAACACACAAGGAAAAACAAACATAAACAAGAAGGGTAAGCTAACTGAAATAAAAGAAAATAATACAGTTTACAATATAAATATCATTCATAACACATAGCTCAATTGTATAAATCTAGACTCGATATCCAGATTGTGTAAGCGACATTGGACACCTGTAACGGTTCCCAAATTTTGTAGAGTCTAAACACAAGGGGTTATCACCCGACCGTTCCCAGGGTAAGTCCCCTTCGCGTCTAGGACTCAATCAAGTCCAAAGACTAGGACCTCCTACTACTCCTCACGACATAATCCATTCTGCTCTATCTGAGCGTGAATGATTATTGGAGTTTTAGGATACCAACCAATAAGGAGTCCTCACGTCCTTACACACGCTAACATACTTATCTGAATTTCCCTTGAAATTCCATTCAACCACAACCTCTCTTAATTCATGTTCATCAATTTTCACCACACAGAATATTAACATAACATTTCAAGCATATAAGAGACTAAAGGTGCAAATTTTCATTTAGACATATAACTTCATTCTTTACAATAGAACCACAAACTTCCCACTGCAGTGATCCTCGCTCAAGCTAGACAATCTAGCCCAGGCGAGAGGCCATCTCGCTTAAGCGAGTCAGTCTCACCTGGGCGAGGCTCTAACAGTGGCAAAAATAAAAAAACCTGGGCGAACTCTCGCTTAGGTTAAGCTTGTTCGCTTAGACGAGAGCGTCTCTCGCTCAAGCGACCTCAGCTCGCCTAGGCGAGGCTTCACGCAGGAACAGGGTGGGTTTTTCTGGTGTTTTAGCTCAGGCAAGAGTCACTCGCCTAGGCGAAAATACCAGATTACGAACCTGTTCCCACATGTAGGAGCCTAGATTCTTCACACACAAATCAATCACTAACCAATTCATGCAATTCAAACATCAGCTCAACACTTAAACATGTAATTCACACTCATCAAACAAATTTCTATACGAATTCAAGTAAAAATGGTTAGCTTCCCTTACCTCTAGAGGTTACTAACTAGCTAGAACACTTCCAACCAAGGGCACTTCAATTGCACAACCTATTGAGCTGAAATGCAGGTTCACAAGGTGAGAATAGGTTCCCAATTTGGCTCAGCAAGACTGGAGCTCCAAAATTTCGAATTAAAGAGAGATGGGGAAGGCTGAAATTCACTTACATGGAGGAAAAGGAATTACAGATGAGGGAAGAGGTCCTGAACTAGCCTCAGGTCTGAATTCTGCAACAGAAGAGAATGATTCAGACTTTTGGATGAAAAATTCATAATGTCTTCTGGTAGAGAGAAGGCAGAGAAAAGTAGAGAGGGAGAAGTGTTGTTCTACGGTATGGGTAGCAGAGAGAAGAAAGTATAAGGGGAAGAGATAATGGGGTTTTCACAGAAAACATATCTACTATTCCATTCGATAATTATTTACCAAAAAACATAACATTGTTATTCTAAAAAAAAAGAAAATACTAATAGTAGTAGTGGTAGCAATACTAACTGAATCACATTTTCATTTTCGGATACGAATATCGCTACAGAAGTTACAAATGTAGCTACAGAAGTTGTTTGTGCTCTTGCCACTCTCAACAGTGCAATCTCCCCACAATAGCAAATTGGAGATCCGCCTAATGACTCACACCACCCACGAGGAGGAGAGACACTATGGTTTTGTGACTCATACGAACAAGAAGAACAAGGATGGGTTCATGTGCGAGACATTGTCTTCAAGAAATTCCTTGCTCTGCTCTACGATGAAGAAGAATAGGAAAATCGAGATTGGGGCCAAAGCAAGATTAGGGCAAAAAAATTTGAACACATCCATTTAAAATAAAGCACTGCACACGTTACACCAAAAATACCACTGTACAATTAACATTTGTGACACGTTTCAGTTATACTATGCCACATCACCTCACTCTTAACAGCGTTTGTGAAGAATTAACGAGATGTACTACATTTTTGCAAATTTTCAAATTTGGTACTAAATTGAAACAAACTTAAAATTGAGTACCATTTTGAAACTTTGGGACGAAATTGGGTATATTCCGACTAATTAAGCCTTATTTAAATTAGGACTAAAGTATTTTTTAAACACTTATTTAACTTTTTTTATTAAAGGTTTTCCTGGGATTGGAACATCACACTTCATTTATGCTTTTTGAAGAAAGATGTATCAAAAAGAGATTAAAATTGAAAAATACAACATTACAAAAAGAGATTAAAATTGAAAAATACAACATTACAATGGGGTCATGTTTTCTTTTGAACTAAAAATTATTCTCTTATAGGTACATTCAGGGGCAGACCATAGGTTTGACAGGGGAGCCACAACTCTTCCAACGATTTTTTTATATTTTATTTTTTTTATATTTTAAAAAAATATTTATATTATTATTTTATTTATATTAATCCTAATAAATTTTATTTTATTTTATCTTTTATATATTTAAAAAATATTATTATATATTATTACTTTATTTATATCAATTTAGTTTAAAAAAGCTTTTTTAAAATTTAAAAATTACGTTTTCCCTTTCTATTATAATTTCTTATACTTCTTTATATAGTTTCTCTCTCTCTTTCATGCATCCATCTCTTTCTCTCCTCTTATTTCCATCTCAATTTTCACCATCAATTCCTTATTATTTTCAAAATCAAATTGCACTACGACAAAATTAAGGAGTTAAGAAACATTTTGGACCGAACAATTTCTTCTTTTGAGTAAGTTCATTTTTTATCCTTTTTTTTAAATAATGTGTTTTCCTCTTGTATGTGGCTTATCTACGCTCTAGACATATCTCTATCTGTTAGAGATCATAAAATCATGCTCTAATTGTTGATCAAACTCTTCTTTGTGTAGATAGAGCTATTTTAGGCTTTGAAGTTGTGTAAAGGAAAAACAAGATTAAAAATCTACTCTAAGGTAAGGGAAGCTAATTATTTTGAAGTTATTAGTTTTCTTAAAATATTGAGTCTTGCTTTTAAGATTTAATTTGGGATATTCATAATTTTATCTTTTTGTAAATAGGTGAGAGGTGACAAATTTATATTAGAAAAATTATGGTAAAGAGTAAAAGAATTGATTCTTTTTTCAAGAGGAAGGCTTGTGATGAAGATGAAAAAAATGCATCTACGTCATCTAAAATTAAGAAACTTCATGAGAATCCAAAAATTGAAGAAAATGAAAAACAACTCTCTAAGGTTCCTAAAGTTACATATAATGATTTTGAAAATGCTTTAGAACGTTATATGGGGAAATATCTTCAAATTTGACAATACCCACCAAATCAAATTGATAGGTACGAATGGCTTATCTAAAATGGAATCTATATCAAATGTATCTAGAAAATTATCTGTTGTATGGTAAATATGATATCCAAGAAGATTTCAGTAGACATGGTTTAGCTTATTTCCTTCATGGTTAGAGTATTCGCCATTAAAAGATGTTGCATATTGCTTATCGTGCTATCTTTTTAGTAAAAAACCAAGTGGACGACTTGGCTGAGATGTTTTCATTGTTACAAGTAATTGAGTTGATTTTCATTGAATTCTAATTGGCAATGAGTTGATTGTCATAAACATGTTTTAACTTTTTCAATGTTTTTTTTTATAGGTTTTAAAAGTTTGAGGAAAGTTAACAACGAAAAATATTATGCTTTCCTTAAACACATAGGGAAGGATCCTTGTTCACCACATAATATTGCAGTGTCTGCTTGTCAAGACTTGTTAAATCAAAATTGCCACATTAGGAATGTTTTGGATATGCAAAACTCAAATCAAATTATAAAGAATCGGTTACGTCTCAATACTTCAATTGACACAACTCGTTTTTTATCACTTCAAGCTTCTGCTATAGAGGTCATGATGAAAGTACTGAATCGAGGAACCAAGGTAATTTTCTTGAGATGATAAAACTCATAGCATCATACAATGATGAAGTTGCAAAAGTTGTGTTGGAAAATGCTCCATACAATTCCAAATATACTTCACATAAAATTCAAAAGGAGTTATTAAATATTCTTTCTAGTAAAGTGAAAAATCATATTCGTGAAGAAATTGGGGATTCCAAGTTTTCTATAGTTGTCGATGAAGCTCATGATGAATCAAAAAAAGAGCAAATGGCTCTTGTTTTGATATTCGTTGATAAAAGTAGTTTTATTCAAGAGCGATTTTTTGATATTGTGCATGTGAAAGACACTGCAACATTAACTTTGATTAATGAATTGTGTGTTGTACTATCTCAACATAATATTAATGTTTCTAATATTCGTGGTCAAGGGTATGATGGTGCTAGGAATATGAGAGGGGAATAAAATGGATTACAAACATTATTTTTTATTGATTGTCCTTATGCATATTATGTTCATTGATTTGCTTATCGGTTACAACTTGTCTTGTTTGCTGCATGAAGAGAAGTTATTCCAATTCAAAAGCATTTTCCAGGGATTTCTTGCTTGTTTTTCCTTCTTTTACGCAATGTTTGCTTCTTTCAATGTATTTGCAAAGGTACAAAGTTATCATCTTCACATATTGAGGAGATGCAAAGTGATTTATTCTTCATGCAAAGTGAGAAGACCACATTGCCCTCACATGAAGTTCATGAGTTCTCGGAAGAAGAAATGAAGGGTGCTGGTAAGAAGAAGACCTGGGTCGATTTTGTTGCATATTGAACGAGGGGGAATCAATGATGTTGGGTTGTGAAGGATATGAAACCGATTCTAAACTACCCTCGAACCGATTCTAACCATTTAATAAATTTTATTTTAACAATAGATAAATAAACTAATAATGAAAGATAAAGTTAACTTGAAAATTTAAATTAGTTGTATAGTAATTGTATATATAAGATATATAAAATTAGTTGTATAAAAAATAAATATTCAGATTTTATTTAAAATTAATTTTAAGTAATTGTATTTTATTTTCTATTGAATTTAATCATAAGGTCAAAAGTGTAAACTTATTATTAAAATGTAAGATTACTTATTTGTAATTAAATATATTATTATTATTATTATCATCATTATCATTTTAAGTCTATTTGATCTGATTTGTGTACTTTGCATGGCTCTTGGTGTCTCTGGGGATTTTTAAGTTGTTTAATATATATGATAACGAGTCACAGTGACATTCACCAAGAAACTTGTATTCCTCCTTTCCAAAAAAACAACTCTCATTGTTCATTACCTCAACAAAAATAAAGTTATTCTCGACACATAATTTCACGTATACATGAGTAAGGGTTACTATAAGCCATCACAATTTGGAACTGTGGATGTAGCTGTTCCATGGGCGTTAGTGCAAGAACAAGCTGCTGGTTTTCCATCTTTAGAAGATGTAATGTTAATTTGGTCCAACACAATGTCTTTACAACCTTGTGATCCGCAAGCTAAGGTAATAGCTCTGTCATCCCCTGATGTTCCTTCAAACCCTCGAAATGTCACCCCACTCACTTCAACTCCTCCTACACCCTAATCATGCCAAATTCAATGCAACATTTATATATATACATGCCAACTTCAAATCACAAAGATATAGTAATATGAAACCAAAGTTAAGTCAATATATATACCTCTAAACCTACGTAGTTTTGATTTATAAGTATTGGGTTATAAGTTTCTATTAACGTAATTTTCTCATAAGTGATGTTTCTGGCATAACCTGGTCCATCCTGTAACAAAATGATAACGTTACATTTATCTGATCACTCATTACTCTTTTATCAGAAAACATATGATAAGATGGTTTGAGTTGAACAACAATGTTACTGCCACCCTTAAATACCTTAAATGTCTTGATTCTTGCTCCATTTGTAGTTTTCGTGAAGCTGCAATTATAGACATAAACCTGTTCCACGTTGTCATGACCATTGTTTCTACCCAGGCTACCAATGCTGGTTAATTGAATGAAGGAAACATTTTATAGATCAATGTCATGTTCATGTATTATTTTTTTCATTTAAAGTGTGTTAATTATGATTGATAATATATATAAACCTTATTCCATGGCCTGGTCCACAAGCAATTCCGGTGGCATTAATGTTAGAGGAGTCACCTATGATTGCAATACAATCATCACCTGTGTAAAAAACATAACATAAATCAAAAGTTACAGAAATATTAGTTCTCTTACAATTCAATTGAAATTTGGTTTACCAGAAGCTATGTTGGAATCTTTTATCAAGATGCGTTTGGAAGAAGAAATGTCGATTCCATCTGTATTAGGGCTATCACCAGGAGACTGAATGTTAATATTGGAGAATGTGGCACCCTCACAGCCATTTATGGTTATGTGAGCTTGTGGACTATTTGCGATGCTCAAGGAACTAACACTCAGATCATTGCATGCATTGAAAGCAAGGACCTGCACCATCCAAATTGCAAAACTCGGGATAAGATATCGATACAACTCAGAAATTGCAGCTTTTACTAAGATGAAATGATCCAAGGAACCGTTAGGATATTTTAAATTATATTTAGTTAGAAGTCCCACATCGATTAGAAATAAAACAATCTCATAACATATAAATCTGATACAAATCTTATTTTACTCGTCAGTTTTACAAGGTAGAATTAGACTTAAAGTTCATTTTCTAACATGGTATCAGAACCCTTTCTTTAAAAAGTCCATCCTAGGTATCTTAGTCACTATCGGACCGGGCCACTGTCGTACCACTTATTTCTAGTCCCACACACTTATTCTTCAGTGAGGGAGGTGTGTTGGAAGTCACACATCAACTAGATATAAGACAAACTTCACCTTATTTGTTCATTTTGAATTTTCTTAAATATTATTTCTAAAGAAACATCTATGAGTTCATCAAGATTATATGGCAGCAAGGTGTTTTTGCAAAGCCAATTATGGAAAAATGAAGTGTGTAAATGATCTAACCGTTGGTCGTTTACAGTTTTTGCATGACCACCAAGAAGAACCGAGGCCGTCGATTAGTCCACCAGTTCCATCGATGGTGAGACCATTCACGTTTGAGATCATAATTATCGGAGAATCATCACCCTGCCAAGCATCCTGGGTTGGTACAATTATTTTTCCTTGAATCTGCAAGTCATGACAAATTAATAAACACAATAAGGAATATATCTAGTTTATTCTAAGGAATTCTTCAAAAAAATGGCCTTCTACTATTATAATATATAGATATTTAAAATTAACGAGGAAAAAAAATGGAAGGAAAGACTCATTTATATATGTAATAGGTTCTTGTACTATCAAACTAATAATTACTTGGAAAAGAAAAGTATAGAATTATTTTTTAAAAATATTTTATTTCATTAATCTCTTTTTAATTTATATATTTTTATGCATTTTTATAAATTGTTAAAAAAATTGGTTTTAAAATAATATTTTATAAAAAAAAATATTTTTTTTTTGTTTGGATATCACTAAAATTATTTAATTATATATTTATTTCATATTTGAAATTTTGAGATCATTAGAATTTCTTAACTGATAAGTATTAAAATGCTTGGACCAAAATATTACTCGTTTTAGCGTTTATTATAATTAATTATTTTAAGTAGTATTGATTTCAATAGTTTCCGTTTAATTTTTAATTCAATTACATACTTTAAATTATGCATTATAATTACTCATGGACTTTACATAACATCGTATCAATAGATTATTCATTTAAACAAAAATCAGAATTTATGAACATAATTATTTAATATTTATGTCTATTTAAATGTTATTGTATTTTGTTTACTAAAAGTAGGAAAAGAAGATTTTATTTTATTTTATATTGGGTGTGATTAAAAGTTGAATAATACTTAACATGTTATACCTGAATTTGAATGTTTGTGGCTTGGCAAGGACCTTTGAACATGATGTTCTTCTTCAGTAAAAATGTTCCTTTTGATGGTATAACTAGGGTTGATCCACTTGTTGCACAAGTCTTTTCCCATGCACTTAAAAATGCCTGTTATCATTATTTCAAAAGACAAACTTCATAATTGGCCAAAACCTATAAAATGTGTGCAAAAGTTATATATATATATATATATATATATATATATATATATATATATATATATATATATTGAAATACTTAAAATATTCACGTATTTATATATTATTTTATTCAGAAAAATGAAAGAAAGAAGAAAAACAACGAAAATATACCTGGGAGTCATCAGTTTCACCATCTCCTTTGGCACCATAATCAATTACATTGTATGTGTTAGAAGTTTCCAACAACAACCTCTTACAAAAACATGGTGAAACAAAGAAGAGAATCAAAACACAAGTGATTATTAGTCTCTGCATGTTTAAGATAATAAATGTGACAGAACAAGACCTTTCTTCTTGTCTTTGGTGAATATGCATATAATGTGAGAAAACAAAGCATAGGTTAAGGGGTTTAAATAGCAAAATTTTGTTATTCACAATTTAATTACCTAAAATGATGCAAAGTGCATCATAAATGTTTATTCAATGTAATCATATAAATCATAAATATTATTGTAGAATGATGCAATGTGCATCTTTAATGTTTATTTAGTGCAACAAAAGATTTTATAATGGATAAATATGTTTAAAAATTTAAATTGCATAATAAACAAAATATAATAAATTAATTCATTAATATTAACTTTATTTGGGATTTATAATAATTATAAAATGATGGATTTTATTTTTCAAAACATTGACTTCTGAAAACATTTAATTTTTCTTTTTGAACTTTTAAAAGTACAAAATTTGATGTAACTTTTGTATTAATTTGATGAAAACATATAATAATTTGACGTAAGTTTTTGAACGTTTAAAAATATTTTATTAACATGAGTTTTTAAAAGTCCACTCTATATAACATTGACTAAATTGATATTAATTTTTTATTAATTTTAAATTAACTTTTAGTTAAAGCATATTAGGATGAGTTAATATCACTACAATAAAAAGTATTTTAGACAACACCACAAAACTATGGTCTAAAACCATAAAAACTATGGACTAAAGTTTAGATAACGATTTCTTAGGTGTAGTCTAGGTGGTCATTAGACCATGATTTTCAGTACGACAACATCGTTAAAACCATAGCTTAATATCCTTATAATAGACAACACCCTTATAAATATTGTCTTTGAGTTTAATCCACATTTATTAAATTGTGTTTTTATAGAAAAGTTCAATATGAAAAAGGTGTAACTCTTCAAATCACAATATTACACAACTAGACACCACAATATATCAACACTTCAAACAATATTGATACGCAAAATATTCATAATTGAATGCATATTAAATGTCATTCATACATATATTTCAATGTTAGAATGTAAACTATTAAAATAACTATCTTGAAATCATTATTAAGGATGAACATTTCAAAGTTAATGCTAGAAAGCTAAAATATAATATGTCTAATGTTTATTTACTACATAACAAAGATCATTATTCTATAAGATTGTCTTCATAATCTTCTTAGCATTCATGAATGTGAAACACCGAAGAATGGGAGAGACGTTTTTCAATCTAACATGAGGGAGGGGAAGGAAGAAAAACTCTTAAAGTGGATTTCACTTTCTTTCAGACCACATTTTTTTTAGCCCACGTGTTTTAAAGACAATGTTCAAATAAATGTGGATTTTGATTTGCTTTATATCAAATTTATAAAATTGTTGTATTTAATATATTTAAGCAACATTTATAGACCTACACTATATTTTAGTATGGTCTAAACTGCAAAATGACATAGTGTATATTGTTGAAAATGTTTCATACACATAAACTTGAGTTTTTCTTTTGTCTGTTAGTTTATGATGATTTGGTACCTCGTGTGCCACTTATATACCATTTTTTTTTGTTGATTAATCGATCCTAATTTTTAACTTGAGACTAAAATGTAAAAAAAATAATAAAGTTTATTGAAGTTAAATTTAGGTAACATTAATCTTATTAATTTTATTTTTCATATTTATTTAAATTAGGACTAAAGTATTTCTTAAACACTTATTTAACTATTTCTATTAAAGGTTTTCCTAGAATTGGCACATCAAACTTCATTTATGCTTCTTGAATAAAGATGTATCAAAACGAAATTAAAATTGAAACAATGGGCTCATGTTTTCTTTTTAATTAAAAATTATTCTCTTTTAGGTTCATTTAACCGATATTAACATTATTCATCGATCATTTATTTACTTATAAAAGAAACACATGATGTCAAAAGTAAATAAACATTGTTAGAAGTATATAAATGAGTCAATTTAAAATATTTAAGTGAGTGCAAATCTGACCTTATAAGCCAATTTGGGGGTTGCGTTAAGTTTAAAGTCCACTTCCTAATATAAGTGCTATTCTTAGAGCATATCATAGGGATATTTGTTGGCTACCGGACCACCCATTAATGTCTAGTCCTAGGCAAGATATGTATATACCTTAGATGAGGTGTGTTGGGAGTTCCACATTGATTAAAGATAATAACAATCTAAAATATATAAATGGGTGCAAACCTCATCTTACAAACCAATTTTGTGAGATAGAATTAGATTTGAAGTCAAACTTCTTAACAAACATAAAAGGAATAACATATTTAAAGCTAGTTTCTAAAGAATTCCCAACTAATATAATAGGTCATACTTCCAAACCAACAAAAATCTTTCTTAGAATCAATTCTTAAATTAGTTAGCTTATCAAAAAATGATTTTATATTATAATATCATTTATATTTATTATCTAACAAACTTAATATGGACCAAACCAATATTAATCTGATTCAATTTTAACATTTATATTAATTTAAACTAAATATTACCCTTATCTTCTAGCTCTTCATGGGAGAACCTCAAATTCTTAAAGATGACAGTTTAGCAGCGAGGGTTGAGGATGGGGTAATGGTGATGGTGAACGATTTGGGTGAACGTGTGACGATGAACGCCGAAGTCGACGTGCGTGGTAGTTGTTGTGTGGGTTGCGCGCGATTTGCAGCCACGAGTTTTAGCGAAGTCTTAGGTTTGAACGGTGGATCTCCGAACTACGTCGCAAGAAAAACGATTTGCTTACAGAAAAAAATGTCATAATTTGTTTTGTTTGTTTTTATTTATCATTTTAAGATGATACCATAAGAAAAGAGAATCACATAATGAAAACAGTTCAAATAATATAAAAACTAATCTAAACTATAGAGTTCACCATAAAGTTTATCACATTACTTGTATAATCCATTAGCTAGAGAAAAAAAAAAAGAAACAACTTTCGTTTACTTGTTGATACATCATTTCACATATAGTGTACGAGGACATGGTTCATCTCAATGAGATATTACAATTTGGAACAGTGGATGTAGCTCTTCCATGAGCATTTCTACATGAACAAGAAGCTGGTTTTCTTGGTTGAGAAGAAACAATTTTGATTTTATCCAACACAATGTTGAAGCAACCTGGTGAACCACAACCTAAATTTATAGCTCTGTCGTTTGTAGATGTTCCTCGAAACCCACGAAATGTCACCTCACTCACTTGGACTCCTCCTCCTGCATTCTATTCATTCCAAATTTAAAAATAATTTTAGTAATAAACGATAAATTCACAGGAAAAGAAAGTTGAAATCACAAGTTACAATATGAATATTAAGAAAATACCATATGATTATAGTGTTGATCTATAATTATAGGGTTGTAAAATTGGTTTAATGTGATTTTCTCAAATGTGATTCTTTTGGCATAACCTGATCCACCCTTTAAGAAATGGAAATTACATATCATTCAAGTCACATAAGACGATATGAAAAACAAATATGTTTCAAATTTCTTTGTTTGTTCCCTTCATCTGAACATTTCAACAACAACATCAACATCATAGAAGGGTTTAAAAATTAATTGTATACCGAAAATGTCTTGATTCTTGCTCCATTTGTAGTTTTCGTGAAGCTACAATTATAAACACGAACATGTTCCACAATGTCACGGCCATTGTTTCTACCCAGGCTACCAATGCTGATTGATTCGTTCATGTCAAGTTAGAAATAACTAAGATATTAATTCAATAAATGAAAGATTTTATAAATTATCATCATGTTCATGTATTATGTTTCATGGAAAAAAGATACTTTCATCAAATATTTACATTTTTTTTTTGTTTGTGATTTTAAGATATGGTTGATAATATATAAACCTTATTCCATGTCCTGGTCCACAAGCAATTCCAGTGGCATTAATGTAAGAAGATTCACCTATGATTGCAATACAATCATCACCTGTGTAAAAATACAACATAAATCAAAGTTGCAGATGTAGTAATTCTTTTACAATTACTGAAATCTGAACAAGTACATAAGATGAAAATTTGATTTACCAGAAGCTATGTTGGAATCTTTTATCAATATATTTTTGGAAGAAGAAATGTTAATTCCATCAGTGTTAGGACTATCAGCAGGAGAACGAATGTTAATGTGAGAGAATGTGGCACCCTCACAACCATTTATGGTTATGTGAGCTCTGGGACTATTTCTGATGCTCAGGTAATTAACACTGAGCCCATTGCATGCATTAAAACCAAGGACCTGCAACAGTTAAATTTAAATATTCATTATAAGATATTGATAATAATTCAGACTAGTATTATTTCATCCACATAATAACTTCAATTTAAAAAGTTATTCATTTTTGTTTTTTTTTCTTCCCAACCATAATGTATAGAATTTAAAATCAATAAATTTAAAGATGTTAAAATGGATTAAAATTTCATGAGCCAATCTCGCTCACAGTAAAATAGACTCACTAAGAATCTAGCTTACCCGAATTGAATTTATGGTGATCTGGATTTGCTCACCAATCTCAATATAGAAAAAAATAACCCCTCATGGATGCTCCTTCTTACACCTACCTTTTTACTTCTTGCACCTCACTCTTCAAAAATCCTAACTTTTTACTTCCTCATACCTCATTATTTCTTTTGAAATATAATGGTGTGGGCAATCCTCTAAATTCTTTGAAATTATAAAAAACTTAACTTTTTGCATTGATATATTACATCAAAATCTATAGTATTTTTGGTAAACTATGATATTTCATGTCTTTTCAAAGTTAATGCATGAGAGAGTTTAATAGTGTAAATTTTTACACCTTTATGAAAATGTTTTACCAATTAATGTTGTAACGATATAAAGAAAAATTGTAATATTTTTTAATTAAATGAGTTAGTCCATTTAACTCACCCACCAATCCGTAGTAGGTCGAACCAGGTTCAAATTTTTTGAACTTACTAATAAGTAAATTGGGTTGGATTGATTCACTAAATGACCAACCCATGGTGGGTCAGGCTGGACCGAGTGACCTGTTTTAACAACTCTAAATAGATTAATACTACTATCAATATCATATGTATAAAATGAACAAACCAATTATGTAAATAAAAACACAATAGTTTATGATCATCTAACCGCTGGTCTTGGACAATTTTTGCATGGCCACCAAGAGGAACCATAACCATCGACTAATCCTGCTTTTCCGAAAATTCTGAAACCGTTTGTGTTTGTGAACAAAATCATTCTAGATTTACTACCTTGCCATTCATTCTTTTGTGGGGCCACTATTCTTCCTTGAAGCTGCAAGAATGGGACACTTAATAATTAAATTAATAAATGTATTTATTCCAATTCTATGATGTACGATACCATATATGTATTGGATATGTGATACGTATCCAATACGTTGATACATTTATTTTGAAAATAATAAGATACATTAGATAATAGATACTTTATATATGAATATTAAAAAGTGCATAATAATTCTGAAAAACAATAAATATATGATTATTATTGTGTGAGTCCAAATTAAAACTATATGTACTATAAAGTTGTTAACATAAAAAAATATAAATTATTGTCATCATAAAATACCACTACAACAAAACTCTAAAATATTGACCAATTTTAGTAACTTGAAATATGTTAAAGACTAATTATTTTGATAGAAACAACTTTGGTAGTTAATGTTAGTTACCAATTTAGAAACTAATTATTTTGGCAGTCAAAATCTTGGTAGCTAATGTTAGTAACCAATTTTGTAGCTAATTTTAGTGACCAATTTAGAAACCAATTCATAATACAAAAATATTTTAATTATCAATTTAGAGATCAATTATAATTTGTTTGAAACTATTTAGTTGTCAATAATTTTTAGTTTTTAAATTAGTATCTAAATTGGTCACTATATAATTATTAATTATTTGTTGTCATTAAAATTGGTCATTACTCAAAGATATTTCTTGTAGTGTACTAGAACTTTATAAATTAGATACTTCATTGATAAGTATCGATAAAATATCCTAAAATATCGGACACGGATAGTCAGACATGGATACGTGTTTTAACTTGAAATATTAGTGTATTATAACTCCTATTACAAGAAAGTCTACCAAGAAATGACACTGTTGGACTACCTTGTTTAGAAACACTTGACTAGATTTAGAAACATGAAAGGCATGAGAAGGTTGCATATAAACTTCTTCATGAAGAAAACATTATTATTTACATCAAGTTGTTTGAGATTTATTTATGAATGGCTAAATAAGAAGAAAAAAAACAGACTATCAATAGCTTTACTACTACAGGAAAAGTGCCAAGAAAACCAAACCCTTCCATTCCATATTTTATAATTTAATTGAAATTTTATGAGCATAATTTAATTTTCATTTTACTCCTCCAGAATAGGAATATATTTAAATTTGATTATAAATCAAATTTTAAACACAATTTTTTTTTATAATTTTAAAGAAAAAGAATTGAATGTAGCCAAATGTACGTTTATGTGTGTAACACAGGGCTAAATATATACATTGCATTTTTAGAATGATCATGATTATTTTCATAATATATTTTATGCTTGCATTATTCTTTAATGATGATTTTCAGTCACGCGTATGTAAAATATAAAAATTAGAATGATAAACTGAGCATGCTATACCAGAATTAGAATGTTTGTGGCTTGGCAAGGACCTTTCAGGATTATGTTTTTCTTCACTAAAAAAACTCCTTTTGATGGTATAACTAGGGTTGGTGCACCATGTGTTGAACAAGTCTTTGCCATGCACTTAAAAATGCCTGTTATCAATACAAAAGAGAGAGTTCATAATTGGTCAAAACCTACATAAATTGTTTAGAAACAATATTAAATATATTTTCTGCCAATTTTTTTTTTTAACTTTTTTTAGAAAAAAATATTGCATGCAAATTTTGTCATTATTAATAAGAATTTGCTATCAATATTTTTATAAAATATTTTGTAAAAAATATTTTTTATAGAAAATTTTGTAAAAAATACTTCTAAATTTTATAATTTTGTAGGAAATAATTACTTAAAATAATTATCTGTCAATTTAAATTTGTAAGAAAAATAGTAAAAAAGAAAGTTTTTTCTTACAAAATTTTATAACAAATTTGTAAAAAATATCTCATGAAATATGAAAAATTTTGAGAAAAACAAGAAAAATATACCTGGGAATCATCAGTTTTACCATCTCCTTTGGCACCATAATCAATTACATTTAATGTGTTGGAAGTTGCCAACAACCTCTTACAAAAACATGGTGAAACAAAGAATAGAATGAAAACACAAGTGATTATTAGTCTCTGCATGTTTAGGAATAGTGAAGTTGACAGAGCAAGATCTTGTTGTCTTTGGTGACTAATGATCCTGCAGAATATGCGTATAATGTGATAAAACAAAAGCATAGGTTGTGGGGTTTAAATAGCAAAAAGCATCATAAATGTTTATTAAATGTAAATAGTATAAATCATAAATATTTATTTAGAAACCATTATTGAGGCATGTTTGTTTATTATATTAATATATTAATATTAACTCATATTTGGGATTTATATAATAGCTATGAAATGGTGGATTTTGTTTTTCAAAACATTGACTTCTGAAAACATTTAATTTTTCCTTTTTAACTTTTAATAACATAGCGATTCACCATTTAGTTTATCGAAACTTTATTTTGATTACCACAAATTCCAAATTGAATCTAAAGTAATAAGAACAACATAAAATAAAAATGTTATAAAGTAAAGTCAATAAAAACAAGTAAACAGGGAAGACGAAATTACAAATTTGACACAAAAATGATAAGAAAAATGCATATGTTTAATTGGTTATGTGATTATCAACTTATAATCTCTACCATTTATGTATAATTGTATGCTTTGTATGTATAGTTATCGTTTTTTTAATGATTATTCTCACTGAACTTTTCATACACACAATTTCTTCACTGCAACAAATAAACATTTAGTGTCAACCAAAAACAAACCTAACAAGTAAAAGTTAATATTAATAAGTCAAAATATTAAATTTTCATTTTACAAATAGTTGATTTTCAATTCATAAACACTAATTTAGTAACATCAATTATTAAAAGTCCGCTCTAAATAATATTGAATAAATTGATATTATAATTTGTTATTAATTTTTAAATAAAGCATATTAGGATGAGTCAATATATTGATACACATAATATAAAACTGAGCTTTCCTTTGTCTGTTAGTTTATGTGTGTTGGCTTTGTTATTTGGTACCTCGTGTGCCACTTATTTACCATTTTTTGTTGATTAATCGATTCTAATTTGAAACTAAAAGATATTCTGTTATAGGTAAATTTCAACGAGATTAACATTTCAAAATTATTCAATCATTTACTTATAAGAAAAAAATTATATCAAAGGAAATAAACACAAAAACAATAACAATAACGTATTCAAAACCCGTGATCAATTAAAAAATTTCTAAAATTTAGTAGTCAAAGCCAGTTTCTAAAGAATTTATGACTAATATAATAGGTTTTTTTTTACATTAATGGGTCACTTTGACCCATTTATTACAACAAAATAGTCAGTTAATACGGAAATTAGACGATTTTTTCTAAAAAAAGAAATTAAAATAAAGAGTAAACACGACATTTAATTTGAAAAAAAGTCTTAGCTACCAATTTTCTACGTTTCTTTCTCGAACCCTAACCTTAACATGTTGTATTTTATATAATTTTATTATACAAAATTATTATTCTATTTTATTATTATGGATTAACATTAATTAATAAATAATATTATTTGTAAATATCAATTATATTGCACAATTATTATTAATTTATGGATAATATATATTGGGTTTCTGATGAAGATCTGTGATGGACTTAAGTATTCAGAAACTTGTTAAGAGGTTTCTGCTGGTAAGGATATAAAATTGATATCCCATTTATGAGACGACGTCAAAATACATTTTGTAAGATGCGCTCTAGAAAAACCTAATAGGAAGAGAGCAGTATAGTCTCACACGTAAATAATTTTTAATCTTTCATTGATTCTATTTGGAAGATCAGGTATCACTTTTATCTATATTGTTCTTAATTACTGATTATGAGGTACGCTTCCGCATACTACTCTTGTTATTAGGAACTGTTTTTAATATTATAATAATATATTATATCGATAATTTGACGATTCTTATATCGATAATTTGACGATTCTTATGTTTTTTTTTTTGATATTCATAATCTAACATAACATTCTATTCTTCTCTTCTCGGTCTATCGTGTTTTATCTTGTCTGTTACAAAGCCTATGTTTTTTTGTTGCACTATTGCTATAAAGCCCCCAATCGCAGTAACCCCTTTTCTCTTTCATTCATTCTTTCTTGTTATGCTCTGTTTGCTGCTACCATACAAATGGGAAAGAAAAAGGCTCGTGCTTGTAAACTGTTAATTATTTAACAAAATTCCTCGTTGATTCCTTTTACATGGTGGCCTTGTCCAAGTGTTTTTATTCAAGTATTTTATTATTCTTTTGCGGTGATTTATGTATTTTTGTCTTTTAATGGATATATAAATGAATGAAAAAATATACGGGTATCAGCCATTGCTCTGTTATTTTGATAGTTTTGGTTTTTAATTTAACATTATTATACTTTGAACTGCCACATGAAGAAATAGAGCACTTACTTTGAAGGGATTGGGAACTTATGCAGGTGATGACTCAAGACAGTCAAGTAAGCATGAGTTGGAGTAAGCATTTCATGAAGGAGTGAACCTTACATCAGATGTAAGGTGTAGCAAGAGAGAAAAGATTAATTAAAAATATGGGTATAGAAATTTAAGAAAATGTATTATAATAATGTAAGATGTTATTTTCATTTTGTTTTTCACGCTTAATCATTTGGATAATGTTGGAAAATATGAATTATGAATGAAATATTTGTAAACTTTGATAATTTTTTATTTTACCTTTTCTGATTTTACGAAAAATAGGTTAAATAAATTATAAGAATATAAAATAGTTAAAATAATTTTATATTCAAACAATTGGAAACGTTGTTATATTTCGTTACAATGCAAACAATGATATTTATTGGTGTCATTTTTCACATTAGAATTATTTTAAAATAAATAAATTATGACAGTTTCAATTACCATTATTTGTGTATTGTATTAAATGGTAAGTGTTCATGAGATTGTGATATTATACATTGCGGTTACATGATTGACATTATCAATAGATAATGAATTTTCTTGCTCCAAATCTTATGCACCATAACATTTATTACGCAACTCGTATAATGCATTAGTTAAAAATAAATAAATAAACATCTTTCGATTACGTGTTGATACATCATTTCAATAAAGAACCACATTCTGGAACGACGGATGTAGCTGTTCCATGAGCATTACTACAATAACAAGAAGCTGGTTTTTCTGGTTCAGAAGAAACAATTTTGATGTCATCCAACACAATGTTAAAGCAACCTTCTGAACTACAACCTAAATTAATAGCCTTGTCATTTGCTGATGTTCCTCGAAACCCACGGAATATCACCTCACTAACTTCCACTCCTGCTCCTTCCTAATCAACCCAAATTTAGAAAGTAATTTTAATAAATAAAAGACTTAATTAGTCGGATGGTATCCACTTTCATTCAAATATGTCAGTTTAATATCCGTTTTTAAAAATATGTCAATCGAGTCCCAACTTTTGAAAAAGTGTCTTAATCATGTCCCTTAATTTTTTTCTTAAAAAGACTTAATTAAGGCATCTTTTCAAAAGTTGAGACTTATCTGACACATTTTTAAAAATAGATACCAAACTGACACATTCAAACGAAAGTTGATATCATCCAACTAATTAAACCTAAATAAAATAAATGAAGAGCATAAACAAGTTAAAATCACAAGTTATAATATGAATGTTAAGTGAATACCATTATGTTAGCATAGTGTTGGTCTATATTTATAGGGTTGTGAACTTGGTTTAATGTGATTTTCTCAAACATGATTCTTTTGGCATACCCTGATCCATCCTGTAAGAAGTGGAAAAAAAACATTTTCATTTTCATTGTTTGTTCTTTTCATATGAACATTTCAACAACATGTCATTCTCAATTTCATCAATGACTCCTCCAACTAACGTTAAAGGATTCAAAAATGAATTCCATACCGAAAATGTCTTTATTCTTGCTCCATTTGCAGTTTTCGTGAAGCTGCTATTATAAACAAGAACTCGTTCCACGTTGTTATGGCCATCGTTTCTACCCAGGCTACCAATGCTGTTTCATTGTTAACATCTCAAGTTAGAAATAACACAAAGGTATTGATTCAATAAAGGAAAGATCATATAGATTAATGTCATGTTCATGTATTATTTTCATGAACAAAAGACACTTTCATCAAACATTAAATGTTTTTTTTTTTCATATTAAGTGTGTAATTTTAAGAATGTTTGATAATATATATATAAACCTTATTCCATGTCCTGGTCCACAAGCAATTCCGGTGGCATTAATGTTAGAAGATTCACCTATGATTGCGACACAGTCATCACCTGTGTAGAAAACACAACATAAATCAAAGTTGCTGATGTAGTTATTGTATTACAATTACTGAAATTTGAACAAGTACATAAGATGAAGATTTGGTTTACCAGAAGCTATGTTGGAATTTTTTATCAATATATTTTTGGAAGAAGAAATGTTAATTCCATCAGTGTTAGGGCTATCACCGGGAGAACGAATGGTAATATGAGAGAATTTGGCACCTTCACAACCATTTATGGTTATGTGAGCTCTGGGACTATCTGTGATGCTTAGATAACTAACATGAAGACCATTGCATGCATTGAAACCAAGGACCTGCAACAGTCAAATTACAAATTCATCTAAGGAATTGATAATAACAAAATTCATAGCAAATCAGATTAGGTTTAAATTTTTTGAACTCTTTAATAAGTGAGTTGGATTGAATTGACTTACTAAATGACTAACGTATAATGAGTCAAATCGGATTGAGTGACCCATTTTGACAACTCTAAATAAATTATTGCTACTATTAATATCATATGAGTAAAATGGACAAACCAATTATAAAAAAAGAAAAATAGTTTAGGATGATCTAACCGATGGTCGTGGACAATTTTTGCATGGCCACCAAGAGGAACCATAACCATCGATTAATCCTTCTTTTCCGACAATTCTGAGACCGTTTATGTTTGTGAACATAATCATGGTGGATTTATCACCTTGCCATGCATTCTTTTGTGCTGCCACTATTCTTCCTTCAAGCTGCAAGAGAGGGAAACTTAATAATTAAATTAAGAAATGTATTTACTCGTATTGCGAGGAATTCTAGAAAGAAATGACGTTGGATGTTTTGTGATGTAGATCTTTAATATTAATGACAAAATTTAACAAGAAAAACAAAAAACTCTTTTAGTTAAAGGAAAAGAAATTTGAAAATGCACAGAAGAAATTGTACTAAAAATAATAGGGTAAAGACTATCAATAATTTGTTTGTTGTTCATGTCCTATGTCCTGAATGAGACAAGAATGAGTAGAAATTAGAAAATAGGGGTTTTTTTTTTTTTTGTGTTTTGCTTTTAAATCTGAACAAATAAGTGTCTGACTAAAAGTTCAATAAGAAATTAAACATACTATACCTGAATTTGAATGTTTGTGGCTTGGCAAGGACCTTCCAAGATTATGTTCTTCTTCAGTAAAAATACTCCGTCTGATGGTATAGCTAGGGTTGATTCACCTTGTGTCGAACAAGTATTTTGCCATGCACTTAAAAATGCCTGTTATCGATTAAAAAGAAAGTTAATTGACCAAAACCCATATAAAATGTGTAAAAAGTAGGAGAAATATATATATATATATATATATTATCAGTAAGAAATATATAAACACTTCTTAAATAATTCGAGAGTGATGTATCTTAAAACAATTGCAGGAATGACAAATTTTTTATATAAATTAGCATAAACACATGCGTTATTGCATATGTGTATACGCATTTTTTAAATATGTAAAAATGAAATGAATAAGAAGAATAATTGTTGATGAATAAAAAAAAGAAAAAGGATAAACAGTTTTATAGAAAATAGGTAAAAGTAACCGTTAATTTTAAAAAAATTAATAAATAATTATATTGTAAAGGGTATAATTGGTATTATGAAATGTGGATATAAAAGAGAGAATCTTCTTTAAATATTGAAATTTAATAAATAATTATATTGTAAAGGGTATAATTGGTATTATGAGATGTGGATACAAAAGAGAAAATCATCTTTATATATTGATGACTAGCATAAACATTGGCGCTATCGTGCTTGGGTGTATGCATTTTTTAAATATGCGTGATATTATATTAGTAGGTGATATTAAGTTAATGTATAAACTAAAATTATATTTATTAAAAATAAAGTAAAATATATCAGAACAAATGAAAAAATAACCATTGATAGATAAAGAAGTAGAAAAGAAACAGAGATAGCCGATTTTATAAAAAACTTGTAAAAGTAACGGTCAATTTTTAAAAATTTAATAAATTATTATAGTTAAAGGGTGAAATTGGTATTTTGAAATGTAGACACAAAAAGGAGAATCCCCTTTATATATTGTTATAGATGATATAGATATATTAAAATTTATGAAAATATCAAATATATAGAATATTATTAAAAATATATTAAAATGAAAAAATAATTTAATTATATATAAATTTATATAAATATAAAAAAAAAATTAGGAGTAAAGGCTTCCTCTGTCAATATTAATGTATTGTTCTTATCTTGGTACTCTTAATTTATTTTCATACAAATTCTTATAAATAAGAGTCAATAAAATGGTTAAAAATTCAAGTATGATATTGAGTAAAAATAAAAAAAAAAATTAAATGACATATATAAGAAGAACACGACCAATTTATTAAAAAATAAACTTTAAATCTAATTCAATCTTACAAAATCGACTTGTAAAGTGTGGTTCGTACCTCACATTAAATGGTCTTATCTCTAATTTACACCTTATCTTACAAGTCGATTTTGTGGGATTAAATTGGACTTAAAGTCCACTTTCTAACACAATAAACATTAAACTTTTATTGATATAGTCTGTCTATCCATGAGATGAGTTCTATATAATATAAATGTATATGTAGGTTGAAACACTTCATATACTTATGTATTTATGTATTATTTTTTTTATTAATAAAAGAAAAAAAAAACAATAAAAATATACCTGGGAGTCATCAGTTTTACCATCTCCTTTGGCACCATAATAAATCACATTGTATGTGTTGGAACTTGCCAACAACAACCTCTTACAGAAACATGGTGAAACAAAGAAAAGAATCAAAACACAAGTGATTATTAGTGTCTGCATGTTTAAGAATAATGAAGTTGGCAGAACAAGATTTTTCTTGTCTCTTGTGGCTAATTATCCTTCAGAAGATGCATGTATGTGAGAAAATAAAGCATAGGTTAAGTGATTTAAATAGCAAAATTTTGTTATTTAAACAGATGTAAAGTGCATCATAAATGTTTATTTAATGTAATTAAATCATAAATATTTCTTAAGAAACTACAATTGTAGAATGATGCAATATACATCGTAGATGTTTATTTAGTAAGTTTTATAATGGAAAATGCTTTAAAAATTTAAATTTATAATGAATTAATATATTAATATTAACTTATATTTGGGATTTATAATAATTATGAAATGATGAACTTTGTTTTCCAAAGCATTGACTTCTGAAAACGTTTAGTTTTCCTTTTTTAACTTTTAAATAAGATATATCTTTTCTTCCTTTTTTCCGTTTCACAATTTAGTTTTTGTACAAATTTGCATTGTACAAATAGTTGATTGGAAAATCATAAACAATAATTTATTAACATCAATATTTAAAAGTTGACCCTAAATAATATTGACTAAATTGATATTAATTTGTTATTATTTTTTAATTAAAGCATACTAAGATGAGTCAATATATTGCTGAAATTTTTCATATACATATGTATGTTGATTTTGTTACTTGAAGTATATGATGATTTGGTATCTCTAGTGTGGGATGACAATGTGTCAGATATGGGCAGTGTTTATTTGTTACTTATTTTGTTACTTATTTTGCTCAGTAACTAATTTTGACAAAAAAAATGTTAAAAAGATTAAAATAATATATTTAAAATTTATATATTTATTTATTATTATTACTAATATAACAAAAGTATATATGATTTAATATTGAAATCTTGTTGGTTTTGAAGTTATATTTGATATAAAAATCATTTTAAATAGGCTTTTTTAATTTCATTTTTTTTAGTAATTGGATATTCTCATATATAAAATTTTTTTATGGTATAAGTTCCAAATAATTAATATGAAATGGTTCATCTAATTCATCCTTAGTATCACAATTAAAAATATATGAAGAAGTAAATTTGTCTTGTTTTCATCTTGATGACATCACTGAAATAAAAATGAATTTATCATTTTATTCTTCATCAATATACCTATTTAAAAAATTAAGACTAAAAAATAATTTATCAAAATCTATTAAAAAATTGAAAGCCATAATTACTGAAAGAAAAATATATGATAATTAAGTCACAACTAAAATTGGTTATGAGAAAACATATAATACATTTTTTTCCTTCTATATTCATAAAAAAAATATACAAAAAACTTATGAGATGAAAATATTAACTATTAAACTAACATTTCACTATCAAGATATAAGAGTGTTAAAATGAAAGAGAACATATGAAAAATGAAAATAAAAAGAATGATTTTGTGTCTAATTTTTTACCTTTACTTATCAAAAAAGAAAAAGACATTCAAGAATGGAAGATGAATATTTGAAAAAACTTACACAACAATGAAAAAAAAGATAAAAAAACATTTCAATAATTATTTTATTTTTTATTATATTTAATTTTATATTTTATTATTTATTAACATTAAATATTTTACTTTATAAAAAAATTAAAAATCAATCTAATTTAATTTTCACTTATATTATATACTATATATTTAAAAAAAATTAAAATTTTGATGGAACCATGACCCCTAAATCACAACAAAGATTTGTCTATTACCCGTTCTTTTACTCGTTATCTCTGAAAAGTTACTTGTAAATTGTTTGCTTTTATATTCGGATATCCATATATACCCACGTATATTTTACATTTCATTTTTCAAAATTTTAAATTAAGTAATTTAAAAAAATAAAATTTACTAATAACTAATAATTATTAGTATGTAAAGATTATCACAAGTCATATATCATGAAACTTGTACTCACTAATAATTAAATATATATATTGATTACCGGTGAGTATCCATTAACTAAAAGCATTAATTTCATATTCGTTATAGAGTTTATTTGGGGATAATTGCGTTTATGAATTTATGTTTTTGCCATCCATACTCGTGGGCCACTTGTATACCAATTTTTTGTTGTTGACAAAAGAAATGGCCGACTCAAATAGAGTTTATTAATCGATTCTAACTTGAAACTAAAAGATTAATAAAGTTGAATATATTGAGGTCAAAATCGGTTTAGGTAACATTAATCTTATTAATTTTTATTTTTCATATTTATTTAAGTTAGGAATAAAGTATTTTTTAATACTTATTTTTTTTCTTAATTATATTTTAAGTCTCGGTTGGAAATTCGAAATTGAGTTTTTGATGTATTTTTTTCTCTATGCAGCTATTGAGTATTTAATAAATATATTTTTTTCAATTGAGCATTTGTGGTTAACTTTTTATGTTAATGGGATGATGTGGATGTTAAGTGATTAACATGAATATTATCTTATCATGTCAATTTACTCTGTTGTTCCCACGTGTCATTTTAATATTTTTGTTATTTTAAAATTTTATAATCTATAATTTTAGAATTTTCTAATTATATAATTTATATTTTTATAATTTTAATATTTTAGTATTTTAATTCAAAATTGCATAATTATAAAATTATATGATTTTATGAAATATAAAATAATGATATATTTTCAATTTTTATTCAAATCATAAAATCATAATTTTATAAATATACAATTTTGAATTAAAATAATAAAATTGTAAATTATTTAACTATAAATTTTAAAAATTATAAAATTATTTATAAAATTTTAAAACAATAAAACAATAAAATGATATATGATAGTTCAGCAAGATGACATGACAAGATAGTAACAAAACAACGTCAACCTCTTAAAAGACACATTCTCTAATTAACAAAAAATAATTAACGGACAAATATTAAGCGTAGGAACTCAATTCAAAAATTAAATTTATTGAGAACTCAATCCACCATGAACATTTATCTAAGACTCAATTGAAATAAAACATAACAAAATTGAGTCATGACAAAAGATTAAACCCACAAAACTGTTTTAGTTCAACTCGCCTAACCCGTTAACCCGGCAGACCAGCATGCGCGCCAACCCACAAAAATTTTATTAAAAAAAGAATAAACATGTAATGCTGCTATTCGGTTCTCACTCATTCGTAGAGTCTCTTACTCTTTCATTTCAGTTCTCACCCTCGTTTCTTCTCACACTTCATTTCACTTCACATTCCCTCCCACCAACATGCACAACTCTACCACGAGCCAACATCACGATTCTGATGCAAGCCACCACCAAGAGTTAAACGCAAGCCAAGAGTGCCGCCAGCAGCGACCAACGCGAGGACAAGGTCCAATCGACGCGAGGGAGAGTGGCGACCACAACAACAATTAGGTCCAACCACCATGACGAACACATATTCGTTTATTTAACCCCCGATTTTACCCTAATTTGAAGCATTTTGCCCTATTTCACATTTTGCCCCAATTTTGTTGTGTTTTGTGATGAATTGTTGTTCATGATGAATTCGAGTAATTCACCAACTAACCCATGATATGTGATTTCTGTGGTCGAATTATGATCCATGATTTCAGTGGTATACATGTCTGAAAAAAAAAATAATGATTATGGCTTTAGGGTGCATCTCTCTTGTTTCCAATCCAATAGTCTTCTCTCTAAGTTTAAGGGATTTGTGCTGATAGTTAAAATGTAGGAATGTTTTGTGGTGATCGAGAAGTATTGTCCAACAATTATCTTTTATTTTTAATTGTTGTTCAACTAAATGGTTATACTATTTTTCTATCATATGTATGTGATTTTCAACTAAATGGTTATACTACAGAGACATTATATGCATGTTTGGGATTTTCAAATTCATTAGTGTGCTTACTTTTTTTGGAGAATGATACATCCTGTGGTCGTTTTTTATTTTATTTTGGGCCTCGTCTCTCAACATAAAGGGAAAAAATGAAAAACTGGCAGGCTACCGCGAGACGGGTTATGCATTTCAGCCTTTTTCATGTTGCGGGTCAACCCGATCCGGTCTGTGTTTGGCAGGTCAAAGTCGAGTCGGATTAAAACAGACCGGCTTGTAATAGAGTAAGTTGACATGCATCTTTTCTTTTTTATTTTTCTTTCATCTTTTATCTCATTTGCAACAACCACACTATAAAGTAAGCCTTTACCTTCCAAAAATGGGTATAAAAATATTTTTAGTACTTTTATTTTCAAAATTTACTATTTTTTCACTTGAATCTAAACTAAGTATTAATTTGAACAAACTCCTTTATTACATTTGTATAAATGATATTTTATATTTCATTTCTTAAAAATTATTTATATTCAAACTTACGATCATAAAATGTATAAATATTGTTACTAAAGAAAATCCTACAAACATCCAACCATATTTGGTTTGTTCAAACAACTTGTTTATCAAGTTGTTTTACACCTACAAATAGTTATAGAAGTTTTTAAATAGTTTTGCATATTTGTAAAAAAAGTCAACATATGTTAATTTTGGTTTAAAGTGATTTGAAAAACACCTTTTACACCAAAAAAAAAAAATAAGAAACAAACAACATTGATTTAAAATTTAGCTACTCCAGATATACCATTTTAGATACATCTACCATATATAAAACTAGCAACCAATTCAATATACACAGACATTTATCTGCTTAAACATTCTTACATCTTCATCTAAGATCAAATGATGACTATCATGAGTTCATTATCTTTTTCTTATATGGTATGTTACTTTTATTGTCAATGTTGTATTACTACCCTTTCATTTCAATCTCATTGTATTCACATCTTTTCATAGTATGCGATTAAATCATCTACAAGATTATCAAATGACTTATCCTAGATACACATTTTTATGGCTAATGTTAATGGTTTATGAGCAGTTAAATATGGCGACTACATATAAAGTAACAATGATTTCATTATCAATAATGATGATGCTCTTTAGCACAACACTATCAGTTGTCTTAGAGTTTGATGAAAATCATATCAAGTCAACCACTTTTTTTTCTGAAAAAATTGAGGGGGGTCAGGAAAAATTGCAGTGAAGACATTATTTGATATTGACTTTCCAAAGGGTCGCATTGGGATCAAGAGTTTTGATGTTGAAGTAGTTGAAGAAGATGGTAATTCTGTACCTTTATATGAAGCTTACCTTCATCATTGGTTTGCTGTAAAATATATTGAAAACATTACCATGTCAGAATATATTAAACAATCTCACAATATTCGCAATGGTATTGAATATGAAAGAAATGATGGTGCATGCTAAGGTTTTTTGCTTCCACATTATTGGGGCTTGGGAGGAGAATCACGAGGAACATCTTCAAATCTCCCAGGTCCTTTTGCAGTTGAAGTAGGTAATCCTACAAAAATAAAGCACGGCTTTACAGAAAAATGGTTGTTTAGCATCATGCTCATCGATACACGTGGCACACACGATAGAAAAGGTTGTACAGAGTGTAGGTGTAAGCTTATGAATCTCCCAAAGGACTTTTACAATGTCACAACAAACATTAATGGTCAATTGTTGTCTAAAAATTATAAAGGATGACTCTTTTGTTGTCAAGATAACTTACAATGCAAATTAAGAAATGGTTTCCGAGGCCCAACGAGAAAGCTTTCCCTAAAATACAAAATAAGGTGGGTTGATTGGGATGAACACCAAGTGCCTCTTAAGTTCTATATACTTGATTCAGCTGATTGTGTCATTTTAAATGGTTCTACACCAATTCATGATTGTCAGGTAGATTATTTATTCGATATATATTATACTTTACAAATGAAAAGCAAACTTTTAAAACTCATTTATATTCCAAACAAAAATAGTAGGCTATTAATTACTTTTCTCGTTGGGATGTGAGTAACATAACTTTCACAATTTGTTATATAGGTAGAGTATAAAATCCTGAGAAATCATGACAATGACTTTCCTCATGTTAAGAAAGCAAATATTCCAATAACAAAAGGTGGTTATCTTGTACATGGCACTATTCATATGCACACTGGTGTTGTCAATATTACTCTATATGGACAGGTAATATTCAATATTTGTTGGTGTTCTTATATAATCTATATCATGTAGATAAACTAATATCAAATTTTATGAGCTTAAACTTTGTTGATAAATTCTTTATCTTTGTGAGAAATTTACTATTTTAATGCATACTCTATTTATTTATGTTTTCCCTCAACTTAGGATGGAAGAGTCTTATGCACGTTGAATCCAAAATACGGAATAGGAAAAGAGGCAGGAAATGAAAATGGTTACCTAGTTGGAATGTTGGTTTGCAATCCAAAACCTGGTTCTATCAAAATTAAAGATGGTGAAATTCTGACAGTGGAATCCATATATGAAAATAAGTTTCGAACCGGGGCTATGGGGCATTTCTACATTTACTTGGCAGAACATATACCAAAAGAAGATTTGGAAATTTGATGTGAAACTATTTAGTTATCTTTCTATGACTATGTGTACTAACGTCATTTTACTTTTAATATGATTTATGATTGTGTTGTTTTTTTTATATTGTGTCTTTTTAATGTGTTATTCGGTAGATAAAATATTTTTTGTACTAATTAATGCACTAAAAAAACTACCAATTGATCTTATAATTTAATAGAAAATGTTGTGAACTTAGTGACAATTTGAGTGTAAGAATATCAATATATTGTGCAAAGTTAATTATAAACCACACCAGAAAACAAAATAAATATAAAGTTGGAAATGAATAAATCATGAAAAGTAAACATTTTTTGTTTACATCATATAGTTTACTCTTGGCAAAGGAACATGAATATATATATATATATATATCTATATATATATATATATATATATATATAGAGAGAGAGAGAGAGTCATGAAAGTCTTCTCCTGAACTAAATTATTGTATCGTTTAACTTCTTCTTGATGTTTGTGTTGTATGTGATTTTATAGAGAGTATGCGTGTGTTTGTGGTTTCCGTTGTATTGAGTTCTCTTTGTGACCCAATCATTATTATGATTATCATAATTCTTTTTTTTTTGCTTAACAAGATGTTTAGAGTTTTTCTTCTAAATACGGCACACTTAATATTATTCTTATTATTCTTATTATTTATTTTATTTTATTTTACAATTATTATTATTATTATTATCCTTATTATTATTTATTATTATTATTATTATTACTATTATTATTATTATTTTATTTTACTATTATTATTATTATTATTCTTATTATTATTATTATTTTATTTTACTATTATTATTAAAATTACTATCATTTTTATTTTTTAATTATTATTATTATTTTTATTATTATTATTAATTTCATTTTATTCTATTTTATAATTATATTTACTAGTATTATTATTTTATTTTATTTTACTATTATTTTATTATATTGTTTTTATTATCATTATTTTTTTTATTGATGATTTTATTATCATTATTATTGTTTTATAATTATTGTTTTATTTTATTTTATTAATATTAATATTTATTTTTATTGCTTCATTTTATTTTATGATTATTTTCATTTTTATTTTTATTTTTAATTTGAAAATTTCATTTTATTATTATTATTTATATTATTATTATCATTATTATTATTATTATTATTCTTATTATTTTGATTATTATTATTAACTTCATTTTATTCTATTTTATAAATATATTTATTAGTATTATTATCTTATTTTATTTTACTCTTATTTTATTGTATTGTTTTTATTATCATCATTTTGTTTTATTGATGATTTTATTATCATTATTATTGTTTTATAATTATTATTTTATTAATATTACTGTTTATTTTTATTGCTTCATTTTATTTTATGATTATTTTCATTTTCATTATTATTTTTACTTTTAAAATTTCGTTTTATTATTATTATTATTATTATTTATATTATTATTTATATTATTATTTTTAATATTATTATTTTTAATATGATTATTCTTATTATTTGTATTACTATTTTCATTTATTTTTATTATTATTATAACTATTTTTTTCATTTCATTTCATTTTATAATTGTTATTATTATTATTTTTATTTATTTTATTTTACTATTGTTTTACTATTATTTTATTATATTATTTTTATTATCATTGTTTTGTTTTATTGATGATTTTATTATCATTATTATTGTTTTATAATTGTTGTTTTATTTTATTTTATTAATATTTCTGTTTATTTTTATTGCTTCATTTTATTTTATGATTATTTTCATTTTTATTATTATTATTATTATTATTTTTAAAATTTTGTTTTATTATTATTATTATTTATATTATTATTATTATTATTATTTGTATTACTATTTTTATTTTTTTATTATTATTACTATTTTTCTCATTTTATTTTATTTTATTTTATAATTATAATTATTTTTATTTTTATTATTATTTATTTTATTTTACTATTATTTTATTATTATTGTTATTATTATCATTGTTTTGTTTTATTATCAATATTATTGTTTTATTATTATTACTTTATTTTATCATCATTATTATTTTTTTATTATTTTATTTTATTAATATTACTATTTTATTATTATTTTCCATATTAACATTTTTATTTTTAAAATTTCGTTTTATTACTATTATTATTATTATTTATATTATTATTATTATTTTGTTATTATTTTATTATTATTACTATTTATTATTATTATTTTTGTTATTATTTTCATTTCATTTTATTTTATTTTATAATTATCTTTTTCTTTTTTATTATTATTATTATTATTATTATTTTATTATTTTTATTATTATCGTTGTTTTATTTTATTTATGATTTTATTATCATTATTATTTATTATTACTGCTTTATTTTATTTTTATTATTTTATTATTATTATTATTTTATCTTATTAGTATTATTGTTTCATTTTATTTTATTATTATGTTCATTATTATTTTTTATTTTTATCATTATTGTTATTGTTGTTGTTTTTTTTATCATTATCATTATTACTATTTTATTGTCTGTGTGATATTTTGGGGCAATGGTTATGTGTTCTTCCTGTTTTGTATATTGTTTGGTTGTCCTGGATTGTATGTTAGGTATAACACTTTGTTTTGATAGTTTTGTGTGGATTTATTGTGATTCTTCAGGATGTATAAAAGCAAGAATATTGTTGTGTTTGACGTATGACCATGTGATATTGTGTAGTTGAGTTCAACTTAATGGTATGAAAGTGTATTTACTTGTCATGGATGCATGTTTTTTGTGCAATGAGTGTCTTGTGTAAATAGGTTCATTGGAACCTATTCTAGAGTGTCAAATACCAGTAAATTACCAGTTACTGGTGTGGCGTCTGGCAAAACGATGTAAACCGCCAAGAGATAGGCCTCAAAGTGAACTCTAGAGTAAAATCCAAGAGTTGGTGCTTGGCGACGGAAGTGCTCCCGCTAGGTGGTGTGTTGTAGAATTGGGCTTGGACCAAAATCCAGTGGGTTAGCGCCCGACGGCAGCCAGTGTTCTACCAGGTGGTCTAGAACGCGAGTTAACCTAGTGAAGTGGATGTTGTGCTAGGCGGTTTTGGATGCAGTAATGGATTACGCGAGGGATTCTACACATCTTTGGATGGAGGTCTTGATGCGATGCTTTTCTAGGGGCCCAGTTACGAGTGTAACTTGTATTGGGGTAACACATGGCCACTCGAAGGGGCAAGTTGACACTCATGCAGCAAAGATCGATTAGTGTACTCATCATAGGGTGTAGAAACAAGAGGCGTGCAGAGGAAGATGTGAATATTTGGGTATGAGATTGGAGTGTAGCAGAAGTGTTAGGGATTTTAATTTGTTAGTACAATGTACCTTGTGCTGTATAATTTTATTTTGAGCTCACCCTATATGTGTGTGTTTGGCGATGGTCATGTAACTCGTTACATGGGAGCAGATATTGTTGCAGGTGAGCATGTGGAAAGCTTAGAGCCGGAGAGGGGCTAGCATGGGGAAATTTCACAGATTCATCTTTGTGATGTTTTTGTAATAAGTGACTTGTTTTTAATAATTTTGGAATGTGGTAGACATTGTACAAATTTATGGATTTTGGAACTTTGACGCTTGTAATAAAGTTTAAACTTTCCATTTTTTGGGAAAGTATTTCAATAATAAATGCAGTTTATTATTATTTATATTATTTTAATTTTAATTAAGTAATATCCAGTTGGGATGTTATAGTGTAGATCTTATGTATAGATGCTGCTGGAATTGCATTGTAATATTCTATGAGTAGTTGAACTCCCTCGTGTCCAGGTTTGATGTAATCAGTTCTGATTTTATTCACTTCTACTTCTTGGGTTTTTATATTTGCTTTCATTCAAATTTTTATGATTTGATTTATGTTTAATGATGACTTGATCACTCATTTATTTAACTGGTTTGGATTTTGAGTTGGAAACTAGCCTCAAACTATGGTCCAATCAAATCATCATACATGTACTGGATGTTGCTTATTAAGTGTATTTGAAATGTCTTTGATGATGTCCATAATAGCATGACAATGGTTAACATGACATGTGTGTGATAATCTGAAAATGTTAATTTGCTGCCCCGATAGTCGACTAGCCAACTAATGTAGTCGACTAGGTTCGTGCCTGATTGTAGCTGTTATATAAAAACAGATTCTGCACTTTCTAAAAAATAACCTATTGAATTAAAAGAAAGAAAGAGAAGTGTGAAACAGGTTCTTGGAGCTATCTTGGAAGGTCTTCTTGAAGAATTCTATCAAGACACATTCAATTTTGACTTGGCAAGAAGAAGAAATTTCAGTCTTGGAAAAGGT
>Ga0214542_1002865_pt1 | contig 35508 bp, 20 predicted proteins | sample CNSS1metaG_FD_160096 | JGI IMG/M metagenome (GOLD analysis project Ga0214542, IMG submission 160096) | Root nodule microbial communities from cowpea collected in UCLA plant growth center, Los Angeles, California, USA - CNSS1 | ecosystem: Host-associated > Plants > Roots > Nodule | place: USA...
AACTAGCACATAAAATATTAATATAATCAAATTTCATGTATGAAATTATTAAAATCAAATAATAATAATAATAATAATAATATGACAGAGAAAAATAAATCAAACAATTATCATTACACAAAAAAAAGAAAATGAGATAAAGTTTGTGAATGAGAAAAAGATTAGAAAGAACCTCGGTTAAGGAATATAGAGCGTTGTTCTTAGGGAGAAAAAAAAAAAATATGCCTTCACGCTCAGTTGGATAACCCTCGTGCTGATAACGTGTTATAAAATAAAGGTAATAAGAGAGACAAAGGAGAGGAAGAATAGAGAATGAGAGAGTAGGGAGCAACTTCTGTTTGTATGTGTGTCTTATTACTGATAGGACGAGTCCTATTTATAGATACAACATGGTAACCCAGAAAGGATATAAAATCAAATAGTAAATACAAAATATTACATAAAGAGTAATGAATAATATGATTATCAATCATATGAGTAATTGTATAAATCAATGGACGACCATTAATTTATAACATAGTTTAATTATTCTTTTAGTTACTGTTTACATAGATGAGTCTCAATATAGTTCCAATTTGATATTTTTAGACAAAAACAGAGATCAAAAGAGTAATTAAATATAAATATTTTTATTTTTTATTATATTTGATTTTATGTTTTTATTACTTATTAACATTAAATCTTGTATTTTATAAAAGAAATAAAAAGATATAATTTAATTTCTATCAATTTTTAAAATATACAATCTATAATTTTAAAAATTTCAAATATATATATATAATTTAAAAAAAAATAAAAACATTTGGGGGGCCATGGCCCCTCCCAGCTACCATGATACTCTGTCACTGGGTACGAGTATTTTTTATATCTGTATATTAATGGGACATACGAGTATCATAGTACATGTATCCGTGGATATTCATACATGTTATATTTTAATTTAAATTAAAAAACATGATTAAAACATTAACACATTGAAATTGAATGAATTATATTTTATTCATTGGTTTTAAAAAATCTTCGTTTTTTGTAAATTGTCATTCAATACTATTTAAATGAGTTATTTACACTTTATTTAAAATTTATACATGTTATGCATTGTATTTTCATTTGAATTTATACTAAAATATATTGTTAAATATTAAAATTTTCATTTGTAAATACTCGTGAATATATGTGAATATTAAAAAAATATATGGATACTCACTTAACGGATACATATAGGTACGGATACACAGGACATATACTTATATAGCGAATAAGGTATGAAAGAACTATTACCCGTATCCTACCTATCCTGTTGACAACAACTTCTTCAAGCATATTTTGTCATTCTCGTTTTCCACGAAAAGCTCATGTTAATTTTTTTTATTTTAATAGTTTAAATTTATATTAAATATTTTTTTATAAAAATTCAAATAAATTAAATACGACATAATAAAAAACTATAAGCCAAAATCACTATAAAATGTTAAATTAGTTTTTAAATATTAGTGTCCACTAAATTATAATTTTGGTATGTTAAGTTACTTTTATGCAACATAAAAAAAGTCATCTTTTTCTTAAAAGAATTACAAAATAAAAAATAATTTTCAAATAATTTAGCTGTTAATAGAAATTGTTTAATAAATAATAAATGGATTTTTATTATATTTAAATTTTTTAATTAACTTTATATTAATGTCGATTTAATATAATTAATATTAAGAGAACCCGTTTAACGTTGAATATCTAATAGAGTTGACAAATAATTATAAATAACTTTAACTAATTTTAATTATTTTTAATAAATAAAAATATTTATGTTAGTATAAGAGAAATTAATGCTAACTAAAATAAATATAAAATATAAATAAAATTAATATCAATTTTGTTGGCATTAATTTTATTTATTTTAATATTGATATTTAAGTTAATTTAATTATGTTGATATTCATTTAAATTATTTTATTATTTATTTAAATTAATATCGATTACACTATTTAATATAATATATTTATAATATTGATTTAAAATAACATCAACTTATAATTCGAATCCGTATAAAAATTTTTGTTTGAGCTTCTCTTTCCGTATTCTCTTTATATCTATTTCTTTGCATCTCTAGAATCTCATTCTGAATGCAAGTGAATAGATAATTCAGTTTTTAATTGAAATGAAAAAGAGTTTTAAAAGTATAAAATTACGAATTTTCTTGGTTATTAAACAAATATTTTTCTAACAATTGGTCTCAGAATTAGTTTTAATATTTATTCAAAAGTTCAAAGATCCTAAAAATGAGTAGTATTAAACCTTTCTTGACGGGGTTTCAATCAACAAACAACCATTATTTTTATTTTTTTTTTTAGAAAACCACCTCTTTAATTTGTATGAAAAATTTCTTGAATCAATTGACAAGATAGTATGTCATTTTATTACCAAAGACCTTTACATTCTAGTGCAGATTATAGAAAACAAACAAATTCCAAAAGACTTCTCTACATGGACTATGGACAAAAATAGGATATTATAGTATGATATAATAGTCAAGAACATCATATCATGGACACTTACTCTTGATGAGTTCTGCAGGGTGTATGTATGTCAAACTGTAAAGAAGATGTGGAATTTGTAACACATGAAGCCATAAAAAATGTTAAGAGAGCAAGAATGGATGCTCTCATACACAAATATTAGATGTGTAGGATGCTTTAGGAAGAAAGCATCTACAATGCATATAAAAACTTCACTTATATAACTCACATATAGTTAATCATCTTATTGTTGCTAAAAATGGGTTTGATATTGAGGAGTTAAATACTAAGCCTCTTTAGTCTTTAAAATAGAATCATATAGTTTCCCTCATTTGTGGTGTGGGTGTTGATTTTGATGGTATAGGTTGTCTTGATGGTACTGGATAAGGTGATGGTCGTGGCTAGGTGGATGCTCCTACTTTGGTGTATGTAGGCCTGAGCATCAGTCAGATTGGACCGAATTCGGGCCCAATACCCTTAATCCACACAAATCGATTTTTTTAAAATCCATATCCGACCATTTAATAGGTCGGGTTAGTCGGGTTTGGTTAACATGGATACAGTTAAATATGATTGGATATGGGTTACCCGAATTTAAAATTTTAAAGTTCTAAATCTCCATCGAAAAACCAAACCTAGATCTCCTTCTTCTCGAGATCGAAAAAACTAAACCAAAGATCTCCTTCTTCTCCAACCAAACCTAGATCTCCTTCTTTAGATCAAAAAAACCAAACCTAGATCTCCTTTTTCTTTAACACCAAACCAAATCTCCTACTTCTTTCCCATATCGAAAACCCAAACCAGATCTCCGTCTTCTTCCTTAGATCGAAAACCCAACCCAGATCTCACTCTTCTTCTCCTGCTCAAAAGACCCAAACTAGATTTCCTTCTTCCCTATATCGAAAGATCCAAACCAAATGCGATATTACGACACAATAGAGTATATAACAAACTAGCGCCGACACAACCATACCGACGACGGGAGGAATGGAGATTTGCAATGAGTTGTTGAAGGTTGTTGCAGGTGAAAGGGGACAAGAAAATTAGGAAAGGTTGGAGTAGGCAATTTGTGATTGTGAAGCTTATGAGGAAGACAATGGTGTCTTCATTGATCGGAAGTAGTAGGTGATGGTTATATGTGGCAGCATTCTCTGAAGATGAAAAAGGTAGAGCAGTTGAATATAAAAAAAAAATTAGAGTTTTCGAAGTGTAACGGGTCGGGTTGGATATCCACGACTTTTAATTTTAAATTATGTACCTAACCATCTAAGCCCGTTTTAACCCGAATATTTGGGTCCATGTAATCCGAATTCAAATAACCCGACTCGTACATCAACTTTTTCATTCGGGTAACATGGTTACGGTTGGGTAGAGCTTTTTTGCTCAGCCCTAGGTGTATGGTGTTGCCTGGGTTGAGGGTGTTGATGCAGTTGGTTGTGGTCCTGATAATGTAGCATTATAATTGATTGAGGCTGTCCGGGTGGGTGGTTCTGGCTGCATGGGTGGTCCTGCCTGCTAGGATGGTCCAGCTGTAGATGGTGTTGATTGAGGCTGCTTTGCTTGAGTGTTATGGGGGCATAACCTTCTGTTGTGTCCAACAGCCCTGCAAACAATATATCTTTTCTTGTAACCTCTTTTTCTTAACTGAGTGTCATCCTTCTTAATCTCCCAAGCCTCTAGTCTCCTCTTCCTTTTAGGTCTTCCTAGCATCACTCTTTTTATGGGGGAAATACATATGGATATGAAGTTCTTTCCCATGCTTGTTGACTGTTGATTGGATAGACGATAAGATTGTAAATTTCTTCATATATGGACTTTCTAAACTAGTCAGACATGAAGTCTTCTCCACTTAAATTAAGAAATTTCATTACAGTAAAGGCATGACAACAGGGCATGCCACTAATGGCCCACTTTCTGCATGTGCAGTCCCTTTTGTCAATGTTCACAACAAACTACTCCTCAAGTTGAGAAACAAGCGTAACTTCAAATAACTTTCCGCTGACCACCTGATTTGGAATAAGAAAATGTTACGTATAGGTAAGGACCAAATTGGGACAATTTGAAGTCATTAAAGCACCAAACTAAATAACTTAAATCATAATGTGTACCTGATATTAAAACTGACCTTGGTATCCAATATCTTGTTAACCATGATTCTTTATCAAGCCAATTTTGAACTTTCGGGTAGATTGAGCCTTGACGTGATTTGAGCTTTGTTCTGTTGCATGCCCATCTTTTCATTATGTAAACCTTAATATCCTCCAACATGTTAATGATAGACTTACTTCTGGTATTACCTATTGCACTATTGAATCCCTCACACATATTGTTCACTAATGTATCACAATGAGCTCTTGAAGTGAACCTTGACCTTGACCAAACCCTGATATAGTGAACTTTATATGAAGTTATCAATGTTGATTACACTAAAATTTCAGAATCAATTCAGGATACAAAAAATACAAAGCATATGGAGGATGACGTGCCTTAGTGGAATTGCAATCAAATGTTCGAAAGCATTGACATTGACGTCCTTGATGTTCCTCATGTGGGCTTCCCAAGCTTGTGGATATGTGGCTCTTGCAGCCTTCCATATGAGTTGATGTAGTTTTTTCCCTGGGAATCTCTTTCTAAAGTTGGAGTATAAGTGCCTCACACAAAAGCATTGGTCCACTCCGGGTAAAAGTTCTTGTATTGTAGGTAACAGACCTTTACATGTGAAAATTAAAAGCATTGAAAATCAGATCATGAAAAATTTTACTAAAATACGAGATAAATAAAACGAAAGTTACACGTGGAATTCACCTTTTGTTGGTCTGAAATAGGTCTGAAATAAAGGTGCATGCTGCAACCACTGTTTCCCCACCTATGTCTTCAATGAGTAGCTCCAAAAACCATGTCCTAGAGTCTTTATTCTCAAACTCTACAACAGCATATGCTATATGTAATATTTGTTCATTGCCGTCTCTTCCAATTGCTGTTAATAACTCCCTTCCATATTTACCTTTCAGGAAGCACCCATCTAACCCAATTAAAGGCCATACAGCATGTGAAACTATCCTTGCATGCCTTCAAACATGCATAGAACCTCCTGAAAATTAATTCACCATTTACTTCCTCAACTTTGATCTTCACTGTTGACCTTGAATTGGTTCTCAAGAGCTCGTGTGCATAGTCATAGATTCTCTTGAATTGCTCTTTATATGAGCCCTTCACATTTTTTGTTACCATTGCTTCAGTTCTATAAGTCATATTCCTAGATCTTCCTATATTCCATTTTACGCTCACTTTCTCACACATATTAGTAACTTTCATATGTGGATTTTCTCTAACAGTTTTCTCCATGTGCTTACTTAACCATTCTAAATTCATTAATTTTAGGTTGAAATCTCTATTACAGGTATGAACATCAATTATTTTTCTTAGTTGCCATGTCTTTATGGCAGAGATGTATGCATAATAAACATACCATGTGCATTTTCCACCTGCACCCACACATTTCATTGAAACTATCTTCTTATCATTCTTAACAAATTTCAAATTCTTCCCATTTTGAAGTGAATAAGTGTGCATGACATCTGTGAACTCCTTCTTCTCAGTAAAATAGTTCCTACTTCCCATTAGAAATCATACATTTTTTTGGCATACAAAACATAGAAAACCTACCATAACTTTCTTTATTAAAGGTATACTCCTCACTATCTGATGCACTAAACAAGTCATCAGAATGCCACTCATTATCAGAAACAAGACTGTCTTCAACACTATCTGAATCACTCTAATGTTTCACATTTTTCCTAGAGGACCATTGTGGTTTTTGTCTATCTTTTTCCTTTGAACTCCCACCAACCTGTTGTGAAACATTCTCAACTTCACAATCAATATCACGAACCCATTCATCTTCCATATCATTATGAACTTAACATTCAATGCTAATATCAATTAGTCCATTATCACTATAAGTTTCAGATTCAGTATCCTCCTCAAAAAGTACATCATCAACATATATATCATTTTCCTCCTATTCTTCACAAGCATCTTCATTCTCTTTTCCACCTTCACCACCATCCTCCATCTCTTCTTCAACAACATATTCACCTCCAGCCACACCATCCTCCATATGATGTTCACCCAAACCATTACCAGCTCCCACCTCTTTATCAACTTCACCACCACATTCAAACTAACCATACTCTTGTATATCTTCTTACCCAGGTTTAGCTTCAACTTGTAACTGCTCCCCTTCACCAACACACCCAAACTCAGTACCCTCTTCTATCTCTTCTAAACCGGGTTGAACCCCTTAAATTGCCTTTATTATCTTTGGTTCAGTCATCTTATGTACCACATACAAGTGCACTACACCATTTAGCATGGCTAAGTTAACCATATGCATAACTCTTCTCTTCTAGCACTATGCCAGCTCCTAAATAGTACCATAACTCCTTAATATTGACGTGTCCTAAATCTTTCAATCCACCTACAATCTCAAAATAACTTCACATGTTCGGGTCACAGAACCACTCTATAGTTTCCCCATGAAATTCATGTTTCTCATTATCACGACATACAAAACTTCCATTGTGGTGGATCACAACTTCAAAACGGGCATCACACATATCACTCTATATATACAGATATACCCACAAATCAATTAAGAAATTACGGTCCCTACCACACACACATTGAAATGAGGAACCACAAGTTATTAAAATATTTAGACACTCACATGGGAGACAAAAACGATAAAAGAGAACCCACCACCACACCGAATATGGAAAAGCAAACAAACATTACTCACAACCAACAAAATAATATAAAATCAAATATACTTAAACAACATTACCCACCAACCAAATTATACGAAAAACAAAACAATCACAATATTAAAGGAATAAAATCAAATATAATAGCAAAACCCAACAACCAAAGCTAACTGACATTCGCAAAAGTGCACTTCCTACAAATTCTGCTTCGATAAACAACGAACGCCCACGAATGTCCCACCAAATGTCGTACCAATGAACGCGGCACGAAATGCCCTAATCTTCTACCCATCTTTTCCTTGCCTTCGCCCTCCACTGGTCAGTTCATGCAAGATGAAGTCACAAATCCCTAATGTCAAAAATTAGGGATTCTTAACTTATGCTAGAATAAGAAACCCAACCACTTTCGTCTTCTTTTTTTTTTGTTTAACAATTACTATATTCCACGCCAGTAAATAAGTCCACCACACACTGTCTACTATACATTGTTGTTAAACATTTTAACAGTGTTAACGATTTACTCTTTATTTAATATAGAATTTCAAAATAAATAACTCAATTGGGACAACTTTGAAGCTGAGGATCCAATTGATATTTCTTAACCAAAATGAGAACTTTGCGTGTGATTAAACCTTATAGAAAATAAACAAATTCCAAAAGGCTTCTCTACATGGACTATGGACAAAAATAGAATAGCATAGTATGATGTAATAGTCAAGAACATCATATCTTGGACATTTACTCTTGATGAGTTCTACAAAGTGTATGTATGTCAAACTGTAAAGAAGATGTGAAATTTGTAACACATGAAGCCACAAAAAATGTTAAGAGAGCAGCAAGAATGAATACTCTCATACACAAATATTAGATATGTAGGATGCTTCAAAAAGAAAGCATCTACAATGCATATAAAAGCTTCATTCATATAGTTAATCATCTTATTGTTGTTGGAAATGGATTTGATATTGAGGAGTTAAATACCAAGCCTCTTTAGTCTTTAAAATAGAACCCGATGACAACTTAAGGTTTCAACCAACTCAGAATCCTCTGAAGACCTTACATCCATGAATATGACAACACTCTTTTGCAGGCTAATAGAGCATGAGCTTAAACTAAGAACGTTGAAAGACAACACAATCCCATAAAGTATCAGGTTCGTTATCCTACAAGGAGGATCCATGGCTATGACATAGAAGAATGGCTCATATTCATGTCTCATCTAAGTAATATGATCTGAAAAGACTAGTTAATGGTCTACCAAAAATTAGATTTAAAAAAGATAAAATGTGTGATGATTGTCAAAAAAGACAAACAAAGCAGAGTTTCTTTTAGATCTAAAAATGTGTTTGCCACACAAAAACCTTTAGAACAAACTAACACAAACAAATTTGTTTGGCCTTTTAAAAACTAGAAGTTTTGGTGACAACTGTTATGTTTTTGTTCTTCTAGATTATTAATCCAAATATACGTGGACAATCTTTTTTGCATCAAGGAATAGGCTTTTAAAAGCTTTTAGAAAATTTGCAAAGGTGACTCCAAATGAAAAGGATATGAACATAAAATCTTTGAGTATTGATCATGGTAGTGAAATTCAAATGAGTCATTTGATATTTTTTGTGAAGAAAATGGTAGATCACATAAAGAAAAACAAGATTTCGGAAGAACTTGCAAAAACCATGCTTAACGAGAGTTATCTTTTGAAACATTTGTGGATTGATGTTGTTAGTACAACCTTTTATGTGATTAATCGTGTTTTAATAAGATTTATTTTGAAACACACTCATACTTGAGAGTTTTTTGCTACAAATGTTTTGTCTTGCATAATTGAGAAGAGAGTCTTCATAAATTTGACTCTAAAGTTGATAAAACAACATTTTTAGGTTATGAATCATTAACCAAGACATATAGAGTCTTTCAAAATGGACATTGTATATTGAGCAATGTATACATGTTTGTTCATAGTCCATGAACCCTAAGATGACACTTGATGAGTAAAAGAAATCATTACACGATAAGGATGTTGGTATAAGGAAGATGTAAAAATTATGACCAGGTCATTTGAAAAGGTAAATATTAATACAAATTCATAATCAATGACTCATTTTTTTCTATTCATTTTAGAGTTCTAAGAGACTTATCAGTAAAGGAGATCCTTAGAAATATATCAAAAAGAGTCAACACAAGGAGTAAGATAAACATTTTAGATAATTTTATAAAAAAGAATTTACTAAAATATAGACACAATTATTTTAGTTAAACTTAAGTGGTGTTATATTAGTAAGAATGTACACAAAAATGAATGTAATTATTAATATGCGAGTGTTTAATTGAGTGAATGAAACACAAAGTTCCTAGTTTGAAATTTTCTTACATAGAATGACATCAATGTCCAATTGAGTCATTAGATTAGTCACATAGTTAGTACAAAGAGGTATATCAAGGCAGAAACATATTGATATCTAGGAAAGGGAGAGATAAACTAACAAGACAATATATGTTAGCTTTATGAGTTAAATCACCCTTGTACTAAATCATGATAAAATGTAAATGAAATGGAACCAGTCGGGTGCAATGTGAAACTTTACAAAATAGTAGAAAATAGAGTGATAATCAATTTTATCTTAGAATTTATAGAGAATGAAAAATGGGAATAGGTTTATCAATTTGGTTCTTACATATATTGCGCATTAAGGATTGTTAAATTGCATAAGCTGAAAAATAACACATATGTGGAATTGCATTTAGGATTGTTATTAGTCCATGTTATGTGCCTCATATTTGTGATTGCATTAGTTGAGGAATAACATATATGCGTACACTTAAAAGGAAGCAAATCATGACGTCAAAATTTATTAATTAACGTCTAATTGAGTCTATTAAACTCAAACTTTAGTTCGAATGCACCTATGCATGATAAAGAAACAAATGTAATACATCAAGATGAGGGAATGATATACTTAAGTAGTTCTCCCTTCAAAATAATAATTGTAGTAACATATTCAAACAATATAAAGTTTTTGTCTACTATTGTGAAAATGTGTGCGTATGTGTATGTGTGTGAAGTTTTATTTTGATCAAAGAGATAAATAATTATTTTCAAAAAGACTATATGTAGTTTTATATATATATATATATATATATATATATATATATATATATATATATATATATATATATATATATATATATAATACTACAAAAAAATAGATATTATCGATGAGAAAAATCAGTGGATAATGACAAATATTTGTGGGTAATCCGATATTACTCACGGATTACCCACGACTCAAAATCTACACATATGTAATAGTGGCGTCGATAAATTTTGATAGATTTTTGGTCCACGAAAAATGTTAATCTGTGAAAAATACATACGGACCCCATCTGTGGGTAATTTTCTATCACTTAAAATTAGTGGATAACACATACAACCACCTTCCGTGAATAATTTCCCATGACTTAGGTAATGTTGACAAATCATTATCATTGGATAATTTCCACTACAAACAGTCTATGAATAATTTTTTACAACTAAGGTAAAATTACTGATCAGTTTAAATATGTGGGTTATTAATGCATTTGTTCAGAAACCTATATATTGTGTATTATCATTGAATGTATAATGCTTAAAAGCTGCAATCATTTTAATATTCAAATAGCATTGAACACAATATTATTGAATCTTTAAACAATTCAAAATTAATTTTAAATACTATCCAAATCAAACATAATCAAAGGTAAAAAAATGGAAGATAATGCCAAAATGCAATCAATCTAGAACACTGAAAAAAAATAAAAGATAACATGCCAAAATGAATAGAACACTATCCAAATTACAAATGAAATTGAAACGCAATCTTATATTCAAAAAGTTAAATAAGTGACCCATCCAAATATATTGTAAACAAAGTTAGGTAAAATGTTCTCATTTTTCACAAATTTAGCTCACCATTATATTTCACTTTAGAATCATAGGAGGATTTGGGAGATTTTGAAAGATTGGAGGGAAGTGTTCAGAGAAAATGTTTAGAAAAATTTTAGAGCATGAGCATGTGATGGATTTTAGGGAAAAGAATATTAACATTTTTTTTTAATTTAATTTAATTTATTTTTATTTTATCATGGATTAATTAGTTTTATCCATGAATTTTCTTTTCCCATGCTTTTCTTCCCCTAGATAAGTTTATTATGTAACTAGTTTTGATTATTTTTTATATTTTATTACTATTAATTAAATTAATGAGTAATCTCATAAGTAACAAAAATTTACAGATTAATTTTTTTATGGGTAATTATTCGTAAGTAATTCAAATTTGTCTTGTAATGAATTGAAGTATCTCAAATCCTTATAATTCTTATCTGTTGATAAAGAAAATTAATGTGAGCGTTCTACTATTATATTTAATTATATTTAAGTGTTCTTATTGTAATACTTGCATTTGGTATAAATTTTTCCCATTAAAATAACAATTTTTTCACATACTTTTACCTTTTTTTTTCTTTTGCTGACACTCTCTTTCATTTTTCTAGTCAACATAAAAAAAATTGAGAGGAAAAAGAAAAGAAAAAAGAGAAACCAATAATATCCCATAAATAAAGGCAAGTGGATGTCACATACTCACATGAGCCAAATTCATCATCCACATAGTCAACCACCACCTTAAATTTGTCCTTTCCAGCTTCCATCAACAATAGCATTTCACTGTTGTATACTCAAACATAGCAGACAACTTTTTTATGAAAACATTATTTTGCAGCAAAATATTTGGGGTTAAAGGATGCTTGCAAGTCCATTCTAGAGCAAGATCAATCAACAAATGTTTACTTCCAAAGATAACACCCAATCATTCAAATTCAACTCAAACAACCATATATATGTTTTCTAGTAGTCACAAGAGTCAAAGTAACAAACATTGTGTATTGAATATTTCAAGCTAACCTTAATTAGGGTTGCAATTTTGAACCTCCTTATGCAGAAATTGATTTTATCTTTTAAGAAGGATTTGTGGAGAAGTTTGTTTAAAGAAACGTATGTATCTTGAACTTGAACTTGAAATTACTGCTCCAGCAATTGGTATCCATTGATTCATTGATGTGATGATAAGTAGCACACAACTTGCATGCACAGAAAAGCAAACTGGGGTTTGGGAAAATGACTTTTTGGATGAGTGTGAAGGGACTGAGTAAGAGATGATGCACAAAATTAAAGAAAGTAAGGTTTAGAAAGTGGTTTTTGAAAGGAAAAAAGCATCTCAGAGTGACAAAGTGAAAGGCATGTTAGGGTTATTGATGACTCGTTTACGTGACAATCAAGGCCCAGCCAACCATGTTTCCCTTTGTCATTATCAGCATCATCTTTGTGTCCAGAGAAAGAAAAAACATCCTTTTAAACATCATTCTTTATTTCATTTTACTAACTACATACACACCTAATATATTGTACCTACTTATTATACCTCTTATTTCAATATCTTTTATTCCATTTGGCTACAAAACAATATATTCTAGTAGAAACATGAGTGCCTATATGAACTCCTTAAATTTAATGTAAACTATAAAAATAGAATTATAATTTTTTTTATTGAAGTATTGTTTTAAAAACTTAATTTTTAAAATCAATCATAAAAATATGAGTAATACGCAAGAAAAAGTAATACCTACAAATAATGTTTTCTTTTTCAAATGATCCCAATAAATATAATTTCAGTTAAAAGTATCATCTATACTTTAGCAAATAACTTTACTAAATAATATCACTTGCTTTGAAAAAAAAATACGAAATAAAATGCAAGAGAACAAATTAGTTAATTTACAACTTATTCTGGGTGTCCTATATTTATTTTCTGTTTCAAACTCAATTATAAATTATGCTTTTGGGATTATCAATACTTTAAATCATAATATTTATTGAAATTATTCTAAATTTCAAGTTTTTTTTATCTGTGATAAGGAGTATATAAATTGATGAAGCACTCAAGAGTGTACCAATTCGTATACAAAATCTAAAAAACATAAAATAAAGAGTTAAATATATTTTTTATTCCAAATTATTTTTGAAAATTGTGTTTTAGTTTTAAATTAAGCTATATTTTATTTCATCTCTTCATTTTCTAAAAATGATATCTAGAGGCTATAATATAATTTACTGTGAAAAAACCACTCTACATACCATTATTAGACTTCATAAGTAGAGAAACAAAATAAGTATATACTTTAATTTAAAAACAAAACACAATTTTTAAAAATAATTTACAACCAAAAATACAATACATCTTTATGTACTGTATTTATACATTAGGGTTTAGGGTACAAGTCCAACTAAACTATAGAAATTTATACTTCCTTTAGAAAAAAAAATACAATACATCTTTATGTAGCTTTTAGCATCATTCTGAATTTCAAGTATGTCCTTAAATATAACAAAGCATAGTAAGAAAAGACAGTGAAAATCAAATCACATTTGAATTTAAAAATGAATGGAAAGAACGATAAGATAAAAAAAATCAAATCACATAGTCAAATGTCTTTTTTACCTAAAAATCCATCGAATCCAATCGAAAGCATAAAGAAGAAGAGAAAATGTGTTGATTGTGGTACTTTCACGTGGATCCTAAAGATATTTATTTATTTTTATGGATGGATTGAAAGTTTGTGATTTTGTTTTGTGAAGAGCTTTCAAATGTGGACCTGTTTAAAGAGACAGAGAGATCTCATAAAGAGATTTGGTTGTATGCATTGATTAGACAACTAACAATATACTAACATGAAGTCATTGAGTTGTTTACCCAATGGGATTACTCTCTTTTAATTTCCCAAACTCACTCATTGCCCCTTTAAGGTGGGGTTACCACTTTTCTTAACCAAAGTTGCCAAAAATTACTTGCGAATATGGTAACAATAATTACTCTTATATATGCCTCTGCTAAAGCCAAATTTATCTACCTAATCCAATACTTTAACTTAGAGATTAGATCCGCCATAATTATAATATTAATATTAATTCTAATAATTAACTTCATCCTAAATACCACTATCAAGGGCATTAGAGCAACTCCACATCAACTTCCTCTTTTAATTGTCGGCCATTTTGTCTCTTCTGCCTCTATACGACTCATCACATACCATTTCTCTTGCACACCTTCAAATTATTTTATTTCATGGGGACCATGGCAGAAAAACAAAAATACTAGGTTATGTTAAAAATTATTCTTCACAATTCGAATTCAAAATTAAGGAAGATTAATAAACTTATTATCTGCTAAAGTCGTGTCATTAGTAACGATTTTAATTTGCAAAAAGAAAAAAATAATTAAAGTAAAAATGATAATTTTTTTAAGTTTGTCAACACCAAAGTTGCCTTTACGTGTCACGATTTCACTTCAATTAATAAAAGTTGTGTTCTGCGTATACTACTTTGTTACGAACTTGTGCTAATTTACCATGACTTCCTCAGATCTGCAATATTTATGTAGATTTCTCCATTTTTGTAATAAAAGATTCGAATTGCACCATTTACGTAAAAAAGCTAGAAAGAAATATGTAATTTCACAACTTAATTTTTTTACGTTTTTACGTTAATTAGTGTCACGAAGTTGTATTTCATCGATTGAGAAATAAATAAAGTACGTTAAAAAAATTATTTTCATAAAAAATCCGAATATTTCAACGGATCTAACTCTTTGTTTGAAACAAAAGTTACAATGTCTAAGGTTAATTAGTTTATATGTACTATGAGTCTAAAATATTTGATAACATTTATTGTTAATATAATTTTAAGACAGTTATTAATGTACCATATCGTCTACTTTACAATATATATAACAATATTTTTAAATAAGAATTAATGAAAAAACTATATATAACATGAATGCATGAATTATTATAAACTGTTTATTGCAATGTATATATATCAGTTGTAACTAGAAATAGAAAGGGGATAACCTAATTCATTGATGAGGCAAGAAATAGAAAAAGGGATAATATAAGAAGCAAAAGGAGGGAAAAACATATACAAAGGGACAATCCTGCAACAACTGGGGGACACAGTGTCTTTGTTGATGGACTTTCAAGTACTTACGAAAGTTTTGTTTGGTGACTTTGGAATATGAAGACAATGTTTGGTTTTGTCTCCTATGTGAATGAGGATATAAATGAGTTTGATATCATATGATTAAGGTACTTTAGAGCTGCGCGTGATCCTATCGCTCCTTCATTTTCTTCATCTTCTTATTCTGCCCTAACCCAAATTCCAACCGCTAACTCATCACTGCTTTCAAATATACCAACAAACCATGTTACCACAACATTATTTTCTCAACATACTTTTCAACAACATTGAGGATAGTCTCGATATTCAACTAAAAATAACATCAATTATATAATTTATGTGTACAATTCTTATTTTACAATTTTTAATATAATTTTAAAATTTATTTTAATAAAATTTGTTAAACATATTATGTCAACTATCATTAGATCATTAATATATGTACGTCCATCGGACTAACTTTTTCTACAATAAAAAATATAATGTAAATCTCATATCGATTAATTATAAAATTAATTTATCGAAGAAAATTCTTATCTGAGTTAAATTTAGGGTTTAGTATCTCTTTTGTCGACAGAGTTAAATTTAAACTCATTTCTTAGTAATTTTTTGAAATAATAAAAAGAAAAACCAATTTGTGATGAGCATGTACTACTGGGAGAGGTTCACTTCAAAGCAGATATAATTTCTTCACACAACGCCATGGCCTACTGTATTAAAGTACAGAACAATTGGATGTGAGTCTAAACATCCAACCACATGGGTTGTACACAGGACTTTCAAACAAAGTCAGAAAAAGAAGAAACCCTATCAATTTTCCTCCTGAAAAACGATGCTACAACCACTACAGAGTAATGTTATTTTTTCCTTTCTCTTTTCAGTTAGTCTTAAAATAATTTTTAATTAATAATAGCAAACATGTTTAAATTGTAACGTTAGTTTTTCTCGTTTTATCTTTTAACAACACAAACACTTCATTTTATAATGGTGAGAAAAATTAAATGATGTTTGTGGACCCCCTTGTTGAGTGCAAGAGGTGAAGAAAAGAGAGATGAAAAGAAGACAAAAAGAAGAACAAAACAAAACAAAAATGAAAGATGTATCAAGTAACATGATATAATAAGAAATACAGAGAGAAATAGGATGAAAGAGATATGAAAAATACTAAATAGATGTAGAAACATCATTGTATATGTTGTAATGTTTATTTGAAATCCATATGTTGGACAATAATCAAAACGAAGAATTTGTCTGTTTTGGGGGATTACTTTATTTAAGTGATGCGTGCTTGGTTTTGTTCAAGTATTGAAAATAAAAAAGGAAAATCATAATTGATGGAATTAATATTGGTGTTATTATATTATATATAGTATGAACATTTATAATCCAAATAGGATTGGGCAGTGTGCATGACAGTGTAGACATAAAAAAATAAAAGCAAAAAGCAAGTGTCTCTCTCCAATATATACTACTTTTATCCACATATAGTGTGAAGAATCAAGAAATTAAAATTCCTTAACCAACCAAACAAAGGGAGTGGGAAAGTACTCTGGAAACTGCAATGGAAGGAAGAAGCAAGAAAGAGGCACACTTTTGTGACAGACCAAGCTTCTTCTCCTCTTGTGGTGCAGAGGCACCTCCTAGTCCAAGCACTCCACTGCAGCATCCACAAGAGAAGAAACAGGTATCTGTTGAGGAAGAAGAGGAAGAAAACAAGGAGTCAAAGCATGGTACTATATTGGATCTAAATGTTTCAGGTGATGATTCTTGCAGTGCAGAAGGACTAGAACTGAACCTCATAACCTGTTTGGATGTGGGGTCATCATCCATTGATGCCAATTCTTCTGCAGAAGCCCCTCTTGCTTCTGATGCTGCCGAGCCAAGAGTCTTCTCTTGCAACTACTGCCACAGAAAGTTTTACAGTTCACAAGCACTTGGTGGGCACCAAAATGCACACAAGAGAGAGAGGTCAATAGCAAAGAGAGGGCACAGGTTTGGATCACAGATAATGGCCTTTGGCCTTCCCTTACTGCATAATAACAACCACTATGCAAGCATGGCCTCCCTACCCCTTTATGGTGCTTCCAACACTAGAGGAGGACCTCTTGGAATTCAAGCACACTCCATGATCCAAAAGCCCTCTCATCATCATCATCATGTGAGTGGATTTGGAAACTCTTACTCACACCACCATGGTTGGTCCAGACCCATCTTTGACCAACAACCTGGAATAGCAAAACTACCGGTGCCTGATTTTCACAGAACAAAATCAGCATTTTCAGCATCACAGACAAGTGTTGGTAGGTTTGAAATGGCTAACACCCTCATCAATTCTTCAGCCAATAAGGAAATCGGTGGATGTGTGGCCAGTGCTGAAACTCGTTTGAAGAGTAATAATCAAGAAGAAATGAAGCACCTTGATTTATCCCTCAAGCTCTAAACCAAAGTTTACCACCACACCAATTTTAGCTGCAACTTCAAGATTTTTGAACTCTCAGCAACCACAACTTGACTAGATCGGTGGTTCAATTTGTCCACAATTTCAAGATCCAAACCACGACTCTGAACATCATTGGCTTGGCTTATATCGATATATAGTCTTTGCATCGATGAGGATGAGTAGTAGTAGATTAGTATAGTTAAGATTTTTGCAATTTTATTTTTCCCCCAGTGTGAAATAACATTTGTGTAAATTTGTTTTTGGGAGGATCAAAGTTCTTTTCTTGTAAATGACTTCAGAATCATTCAACTCCAGTTAGGTGTTTTTATTGAGTTGAAATTTTAAAGTTTGTTGATGAGTCCTTTTCTTCCCCACATCACTTTTTCCCCTATTCTGTCACTAGCTAAAAGTAAATGTAATGAAGGTTTCCTTTTTTATTTCTCCAAGGTCTTGTAACTCTTGTGGATCAGTCTGAAGATTGAATCGAATATATATGTGGCACGACTATTCCCATTTTCATGTATCACAATTTGAAATTTAGTCTGTAAAATAATGGAAAAATAATATGGGATATTGCTCCAGAGGTTGAGGATCACAAATTCAAGTTGGATACTACATGCTCCGTGAGCACGTGTACAAATCAGCTTAACATAATCCGTGAGTTTAAGTTTTATATTTAATGAATATCAAAAAGGTTGAATACTATATAAAAGTGAAAAAAAATGTTAAAATTGATATAATTTTTTATGTGGTTTGGATTCATATTATATTTACTTATTTCTATTTATAAATCTTTAAAAAAAAAATAAATGGTATCAAGATGGTTGGTTCATCTTGGTGACCTAATCAACCTAACAAGTTAAGTTTTAAAAATACAAAAATACAAAATGATTTTTAAATATATTTTATATTATATAAAAGGTATATGTTGATTAAATCAATATTCATTACAAGAATAGAGCAATAGTGCAGGAAGAGATTTGACATGAGTTATTTTCGAATTTTTACTTTGTTTCTCTAACCGAAACATATCCAAATCAAGTAAAAAAAAAGTGACTTTAGATTTCAATTCTGAACTGAAGCATATTCTTCATAGATAGACTTCTTTTTTTGGAACCAAAGCTTATATGTGAAATAAAACAAAATAATTTGAAATTATTTAAATATATAAATAATTTGAAATATTGTGATTCTTTAAATGCACCAGCGAGGAGATGAGAACAATATATGTGCGGCAAGGGAAGGGAAGGGAGTGTAGTGGTGGCAAATTCGCATTACGCAATTGTAGAGCAATGGTAGGATAAGACGTTGGTGTTGACCAAGTTAGGCAATGACGAAGTGGAGCAATGCATCTCGTGTGAAGAACCTAGACACAAAATGTGTGCGTTAGGAAACAAGCCTTAAAAGATAGGAAAAAAAAAGAAAATAAAAATTCAAGGATGAGAGAACGAGGGAAGATATAGAGCAGTGGCAAAGGAAGGGAAGAGAACGTGAGGGAAAGAGAATGGAGTGGCTTTTGCATTCGTAGTGGCAAAGGAGAAAGGGCTAGGAATGACAATGGCGTTCACATTAGCAGAGGAAAACAAAGGAGTTCACAGCGGTTCAATGAAGCAAATGCCTTTGGTAAAGATGTAAAATTTCTAAAAAATTAATTCTAGCAAAGGAATAAACTTTGATTCTTTATAAAACCACAACTTATTCTCTAACATAAAGATAAAAAAATTCAAAAATATAATGGAATTTTTAAAATTTTGGGAGGACTTTAGGCTTCAATTCTAAGACAATCGAAGCCACAACCCTAACATTTGAGTATATTGTTATCACCTAGCAAGCATACCAAATCACACAAGTAATAACTGGTCAGACCGGAATATCGTTTCCTAAAAGACTCGTGTAATACCAAATAGTCGTGCAATTAATAACTAATTAAGACTAAGGAATAATTCCATAACTTGAGCTTTTGTGCTAGAAAATAAAATTAACATTAACGATAAAAGGTGAACGTTTGAAATTTGAAACACTAAGAGAATGAAAAAGACTAGAAATAAAATGGATTGATATTGTTGGGGTTAGATTTTACTGACTTCACTCTCATGCATTTAAAACACTCAAACTCTTCTCCATTAGTATACTAATGTCAACCCACAAATTTACTCAAACTCTAATCCCTTAGCTGAATGATCATAGGTTTTCTTATTAAGAGTCAATCCCTTGAATCCCAAATAAGTGAACCCGCTTTATGAACTAGGGTTTAAGACAACTAATGGGTCAAGCTTCATTCCTAGATACAAGTTTCATTAGGTATCTTGTTTCAAGTCTAAGTTTTAAAAGATATTTTCCAATACCTAATGAACCAAGTATCATGCAATGAATGACCAAATCAAAGCAAGCATTAAGTAGAGAAATAAAGATACTAGCATTTAATGGAAGAAGCATATATGTATATATATATATATATATATATATATATATATATATATATATATATATATTCAAAACATTCAACAATACAAGAGAGTTCAGTGGATACATCTATTCCTAACAAAATGAGTTTAGCTCTTCATTATCATGGAAAACACATACTTACAAAATGAAAGTGGAAGAAGATGAAGATACAAGGAGGAAGAAGAGATTGATCCCACAAGCTCTAGCAGACCTCCAAGCTCTCCAAAGAATTTTTTCGCATTCCAAACGTTCCAAGATAACTTTCCCTTAAGAAAACAAGAAGATATAAGGCTATCTTGCCACGTTAGAAAAAGTGGTGCCCGGCGTGAACTGTCCATCGTCGGGCATAAGCATCTAAAGAAGAGAAAAAATGGGTCTATTCATATGGCGCCCAATGTGCCCTTCAATTGAGGTTGGCGCCCAATGTGCCCTTCAATTGAGGTTGGCGCCCTATGCTAATATTGGTTGCTCGACGCTACCTGGTGCTAGTGTTGGCCATCCGTCATTGGCTTTTTGTATAATTAGAAGTGCTTGTGGCGCCCGACGACTTTTGTGTGTCGCCTGGCAACCTCTGTCTCCTCCATCATTGCATATTTTCTATCTTCTTCTTGCTACACTAGTGCAGATTTGACATTTTACTTCGCCTTATAGGCCTCGGTTATAGCGGAACCGAAGCCTATAAGGAGGCGGTGGCATTTTTGCAATTTCGTCCAACTATATTACCTCGGGTGTGTGCAAAACCAGTGCAGTAAGAGGTTTTAGGCCTCGGTTGCAAAAGAACCGAAGCCTATAAGGCAGCCCAGTAACCCTAATTTTAAAAATGTCACCAGCGCCGTCACATTTGGCTTTAGGTCTTTATTGACCGAGGCCATAAAGGGACTTTAGGCCTCGGTTATTAATTGAACCGAGGCCATATGCCCTATTTAGGTTCCCAAATTCGCGACTTCGCACTGTTCACCTTCGTCCCTGAGCGAACACTTTGTGCGCGGTGGAGGCATTCTCGTCTTCGTTTTCTCGTGCGGTGGTGTTTGGTTCGTCATTGGCGAAGGAGGCGTGCTCGCGGCTCACGACAAAGGCGTGATTTGGTGGTCACTTTCTTCCTTTGTCTGCGGTGGTGATGGCGGCACAGTGGTAGGGTTGCCCGCAATAGTGGCTTGAAGTTCTGCTTCGAACGGCGGTGGAGGTGCTGGATCTCTAGATCTCTTGGCTCTACTGGTTCATGGTGGTTTGTCGTTGTCGTATTCAGACCGTGCAGTGGTAGCATGGGTCTGAGCGTCGCAGTGGGTTGCTCGTTCAGTGCTGGTGAAGGTCTGGCCGCGACAGCGTTTGCCGACGATCTCGGTGACGAGGACGAGCGCAGCAGTGCTAATGGTGGTGTGAACGAAGTACCCCTATGGCTTCGGGTCCTCAGAGAACCGAAGCAGAAAAGTACCCCCTATGGCTTCGGTTGACACCCGAGGCAAAAAACCACCATTTTTTGCCTCACTCCAATATGTCTCGGTTATGGAACCGGGGCAGAATATCAAAAACAACCGGGATCAAAAGTCCTTACTGCACTAGTGCTACTTAGGATTGTTAACTTATTTGGGTTTTGGAACAAAGCTTCTTGTCATAAAATTAGACACAAAAAATGGAAATTAGTGGTATAATTAAATTAGTCTAACCCAAAATGTATTTCTCAACAAAAGTATGACAAAATTGAAGATTAAAAATGTTAAAAACTATGGAAGAGTTGATTTTGTTATAATGAAAAAAATTAGCATTATTTTATATGGCTTCGAATACTCCAACGTCAAGACTATGACTTTGGTTATCTTAGATCTGAAGCCTAAATCATTCTAAAATTTCAAAAATACTACCATGTTACTATAAAAGTTTGGTTTGTAAAGCAATTTTGAAAATGAATTTTGTATTAGTGGAGTCAATTTAGCCTGTGTTAAACTGGTATTAACTTTTCAATAAATAAAGTTATTTGTCCTACTTAATTATAAGTTGACATTAATTTTTTTTTATTAATGAAGATATTTGTGTTAGTTTAAGTTGTTGTCAACTTAGTCCATTGAAATAAGTATTAAAAATAAATAAGGTCAATAGACTTAGTTATTACTAATTTTATTTATTTTTTATATTTATCTTTATCTAAGTTAATACGATTAATTTGAATTAAATAATTGTATATTAATATAAAATAATCTTATATAATTAGTTTATATTTCATGGTAGGTGAATAAGATCTACGAATGAATTAATAAATGTGATTATTATATATGGTCCGATTACATGTTTCAGGTATCAATAAAAACAAACAAAATCAGTGTAAAAAGAATTAGAAAAAAGAGGACGGTGACATTCATTAGTTTATACACTGAATGATACTTACAAGGGCCGACATTAAAAATTGCAAAAAAGTTGACAACGTTTGTAAAATTAATCTTAAAACTACTATAGCTGTCAAATATGACTGAAAATGTGTTGTTTTTAATGATGAGCCGAATATGAATAAGTAAAGAATTGAGTATAAAGAAAATGTTTTAACAGTGTTAGTTATTCTTGATCACGGGATAGAAGAATACAAGATTCCTACATATAAAGAATTAGAAAGGCAATGAAAGAACCAAAGAGAAAGTGGGTAGATAAAGAAATGCATGAATAGGATGATAATGCTATTTTGACTACTAAATTTTGACAACTTTTTTTTATAATATGAGATGTCATTTTTTAAGTGATTTTTGAATATTAAGGATAAAAAGAGGAAAATTGAAAAAATATTTAAAAAATGACACATAAGATTATAAGAGAAAGTTGTCAAAATTTAATAGTCTAATAATTATTTTCCCGTGGGTGAATGAAAGAAAGAAGTGGTGGTTTGGGAAATGGATAAAATATTTATAGAAGAGAAGAATAAGAGTTTGTGTATTATATTGGTTTTAGCATACGAAGGCATTTTTGTCCTTCATGGCTTTCATGTACTAGGTCTCTTTCATCAAGAGTGGTCTCAAATCTAGGAAAGATTCGTGTGTTTTATATTTTAAACAATTGTGACATCTATGCCCACCCCAATCTCACAAACGACAAACCTTTTCGTTTTAAATAATAATACCGAACGTGGCTCTTTGTCATCAACACATGCCGTCTCATTCCATCCACTTTTCTCACCATTCTATAACTTCTAACTTAATCTTATAAATTTAACATTGCATTTACTTCCAAATACTTCAAATGTCGATTCAAGTTAAAAAAATAATAATATTAAACATTAAGTTAGTCAATTTTTTATTAATTTAAATTTATGTAATCTCTCCTTAACAAATCTTTTGAAAAATACCAATATTCTGATTAAAGTTATATTTTTAATATACTTTTCATTTTAAAGATTGAGCATCTTGTATAAATGTATTAAAAAAATGGAAGGAGAGGGGTAGAAATGTTTTAGGTTCTCTCTACGACTAATTTAAGGAAATAAAATTTATTTAATAGATGTAAGAGGAAAGATAAAAGAGAGTATGAGCTTAATTATCTTTCTCTAACGAAAATTAACAAACAATATTTCTCGATAATATATATATATATATTAGGGTTAAATATATTTTTATCTTATAACTTTCAATGAAAATTAAAATTGGTCATTTTCGAAACTTTGATTAAATTTAATCTTCTAATTTTAAAATTGTGTGGATTAGTCTTTTTAACCAAATTTTATTAATTTTATTTAACGTTTCATAATAGTTTTGTAGCTAATATTCAATACAAAATATGTCAAATGATGTAAACAATTTAAATGTTATCATGAAACGCGTTTAAAACGTTAAATAAATTTAAAAATTTGGTTCAAGGACTAAGTCTACATAGTTCTAAAATTAAGAGACTAAATTAGACCAAAATTTTGAAGAGAGACTGATTCCAATTTTTACCGAAAATTGAGGTGAAAAAACATATTTAACCATATATTTTAATATATCAAACAACTAAACATGAAACTAAAAAACTTCAACAACGGATAACACGAGACTTAATGAACTTGATTAAAAAAGATTTTAATATCATTTTAAAAAAAGTATATTTTAATTGAATGTTAATATTACAGCACCAATTTGGAAACTGAGATTTACATTTATATCATAGTTTATGTAATTAATACTATAAGATCTTAAGCAGAATTTCTCGTATAAATGATTAAACATCTAAATGTAAGATATTTCTTGAAAATATTATATACTTTATTTGAAGACCTTGAGTAAATAAATAAATGGGAATCCTATAGTATAAAATCATTATACACTTTAAACCCTTTTATATGTTACCCTTTATTCGGCTTTGTATGATGGACAAAACTCTTACATATTTTAATTATATATTCATATCAGGAACAATGTGGAAGTATCCACAGTTTGAACGTGAAAGCAGTGATTAAAACCTAACAATTTTGTAACAGCTGGTACACTGTATTTAAAATTTTGTCGTACTTTCACATTTGATTGGTGTATTTGAACTTTGAATTTCAATAATTAATTTAAGAAAGCACATAGACACTTATTGTAAAAAGCTTTGCATGATTTACGCCATATTATCTGTTAGTCACAACTTCTTCTTCTTTTTTTTTTTAATTAAATGTCTGACCAATTGAATGGGAACACTGGGTTATCGTGTGCACCGTTCACGTATACTACAAGAAATTATAAACAATATTCAATTATTACTATAAAAAAAATTAGTTAGATTATATTTAGCGTTAATGGAGTTTTAACCGATAGGAAATAAAATAAAGATACTAAGTACAATTTCTTGATATGAGTTTAAAAGAATTGTTATATCTCGAATCAACGAAAAATTCATATGTCTAGAAGTGTGTATGTGAGACGATATCGTTGGAATTTTGATAGGTTATTTTAGAATGTATCTCATAATCTCACAAATGTATTTTTTACGTAATCGATTAATGAACTATCAGTTTTTATTATCTTACCGCTAGAGATCTTTCAATAAGTAATTAAATATTCAAGTTCATTACTAAACAATCCACCCCACCACAATCATTTATTAAAAACCAAAATATAATGTATTATTCATAAAATTAATAAATATAATTAAAACTAAATAATTCAATTTATTAATTAATATTAATCCATAATAATAACAAAATAGAGAATAATAATTTATATTATAAATTTTATAAATACAACATTCTCCCACTTGATAACATTAATAAATAAATAAATTATTTCAATTACAATACAACCACAAATATCAATTAAGAAATATAAACATGAATCGCAAAAATAATATATGATAGAAATACTAACCATCAGTCAGGTGGGGGTCACGGCACCCTCAACTTTTTCAATTTTTTTTAACCTTTTTAATTTTTTTTAAATTATATATATTTAAAATTTGTTAAACTATTTATGTTTTTAAATTTTTAAATTATATGTATATTTTTAAATTAAATAATAGTATATTGAAAAGTTAATGAAAATAAAATTAGATATTTTTTATTTCTTTTATAAGTAATAACATTTAATGTTAATAAATAATAATATATAAAATTAAATATAATAAAAAAACAAAATTATTAATGTCTTGAATTAATGATTGTCTATTGACTTGATACATTTATTCATATGATTGATAGTCATATGATTCATTACTATTTATGTAAATATTTTATTAACTAAGTTGTTGATTTGTTCCTTTTATGGATTACATGTTGTATCTATAAATAAGACTCTCCTATCAATGATAATACACAAATGAATTGCTACCTATTCTTTCATTCTCTATACTCTATTGTTTCTTCTTTTCTTTATTATCTATTATTCTCTCTGTTATTTGCTTTATTTCATAACAATTAAGATACTTTTTATTTTTTTATTTTCATTGTCTTTTTAATTTTTCACATGTTGTATTTATCTCTTACCCTAACCTAATTTCTTTTTGTTACGTTATCACAAAAGAAAAAAATAATCTCCTATCTCACTTGGTAGTGAATTGATTATCATAATTTTTATTAGTAATTATGTCTCTCAATTATTGATTATATTATGATAAATTATTTTTTTAGTCTTAAACTTATTTTTTAAATAGGTATATTGATGAAAAACAAAAGAATAAATTCATTTTTTAGAATTGATAAAAAGATGAGTGAAGACCAAAACATGACAATATGGTTGCTTATCGCATAACAATAAAATGAAATGCGAATTTTGAATCGATATGTGCACATAAAAAAATGGGAAATTAATATTTTGCAGATAATATGATTATTTATATTGAAGAAAAAAAAAAGCTCAAAAAATTTAGTTATGATTGAACTATTTGATAAGTTTAAGAATATAAAAAAAATGATGGACAATGTGTTAGATAATGTAGTTTATTCATTTTCATTGAACGAGTGACAGTAATGTTAAATATGTAAATTTTAAGTATGTAATTTTGGCTTCCACATAAATTTTGGTCAAGATCCACCACTGCTAACCATATACTTGGATTTCATAAATAATGGATAATAAATAAAATAAAACCAAAACATAATAAATATGTAATAAAAACGGTTTATATATTTTTATATACTAAAAAAAAAAAGATATGTTATGTAATGAAAATGACGTTATTATTAAAATTATAAGAATATATAGTGTAAATCTCATATTTACCTATGATAATCATTGTCCTATATCAGGTCCTAAATCTTTTCTGTTACGCATTTGTGTTCATCATATATACACTCTAAAAATTGATTCCACCTATAACATAGCAGAGATACATTAGAATACATTTTGTCAAAATTTCACATCTATGTATTAGCTCACAATTGATCTCGTGTTAGTAAGATATCAACCCTTTCAATAGTATGTTAAACTTTTCTTATAACTTATCGTTGTCCCAGAAAACCTTAGATAATAGCTTGAAGATTTTAAATCTTTCTGTTGATCTTATTTACTTGTTGGATTCAACCCTTTTTTTTTCTCTTAAGTATTCAATCAATAATAATTAATTTTTCTCTCTTTTATATTCAAAGACAATAACTTTACAGTGCATATTATTTGAATAAAGACGCACTTCTGACTCTCATGTTGACTTCTGAAAAGGCATTCTCCATGGTCTCCCATTTAGACTTGGAATGATTGTATGGTTCATAAGGTTGACATTTGGGTTTTCAACGCAAGAGTCCAACTCATAAACAACTTCCATAATTGAGAAAACCATTAGTCACCGATCACTATGCTACTCTTCAATCGACACGTTGTGTTTGTTAGTTTTTTTTCTTCAGTGTTCTTGCAATTCACTTATAGTTGTAAAGGTATCTTTGTACATTTCATTCAACTTGGTCCTATTTTTTTAAATGTTTAAAAAGTTCTTAATTTTTATAAAATATGGTTAATTTAATTTCTTTTAAAAGTAGTTTAAATCATTAACGGAAGATGAAAGATGATGGTCACATGTCGCTTCATGATTTTTAATTTTTTTAATTTAAAAAAAAGTTATTCAGTATCATGTGTCAAAGCAATATCATTGACATATGTCCGTGTCTTATGTCTTATATTCAATTTAGTTCCAATTTTTGCTAATTTTATTCAATTTAGTCTTAATTTTGTTTAATTCAGTCCCAACTTTTGTGCCTCTCCAAATTGACCAAATTTAATTTTTATAGAAATGTTATACACGATTTTATTAAAATTCACATGTATGTTAAATATTTCTTTCATTATTTTTATACCAAACCTAACTAGAATTTTGAAAGAAAATTATTAGATTTATGTTTGATTTTCGCTACAAGTAGACAAATAGGGTTAGGTTAGTTTAAAATTAGAAGCAAAATTTTTTCATTATTTTTCAACTAGGAAGGAAAACTCATCATTATTTTTGAAATTGGAAGGAAAATTCTTTATTATTTTTAAACCAACTCTAAACATATTTTTTACATGTAGCCAACATCAAACATAAATATAATAATTTCTTTCCAATAATATAATTATGGTTGGTTTAAAAATAACTAAAGTGCTCTTATCAGAACTTGGAGTGTGGACCTTTGTAAAGTTGTAAGATCTCGATGGCCGATGGATCTTGGTTGGGTTTAATATTCTCGAGTGCTGGGACAAAGGGGAAGATCCACCTGCAAAAGCCTCTCCGATGCTCAAGTCAGTAAGAGAGTAAGGAATCTTTGTCTACGGGACTATGAGAAGTGGACATGTCGAGCTTCGAAGAAAGGTAGTTTTTATGAGGGGTCTGTCTATCTTACTATATATACGATGCACCAGGTTTCCAGACATTCAAACCTGAAGTCTAAGAAGGCAAGAAGAATTTTCTCTAACTAAAAGTGAGAACCTTTTTGTTGTCCCACCAAATTGATAGGGGAAATATTGGAGGTGACATGGGGTTCATTGAGGATTTTGAGTAATCTGTTTAGAGAAAATGATTGTGAATGATAGATTTCAGAGTGAGTGTTTCATGGAGATATTATGTGTATTTATAAGGCCTCCCTGGACCTTGGACCCATACGATAATATTAACAACATAAGCGCTACCTCAAATAAGTATAATAATAATAATAATAATAATAATAATAATAAGGTGTAAGATTATCGTTATTGTTATTAATACATGGATATCTTCTCTAATAGGTGGATTTGAGAATCATGAGACTCATTAGGCCTTATTGGGCCCGGGTCAGGTAGGTATAGAAAGAAATATTCAATATAAATTTAAATTTTAATAAAAATTTTAGTTTAACATTTATATAAAGATTAATAAAAATTCATACTAAATTAAACAAAATTAACGAAACTAAGACTAAATTGAATATAAGACACGAGACACTAACACGTGACAATGATACTAACTTAACATGTGACAATGATACTCCCTTGACATATGACACACAATGCCACAATGCTAACTTGACAAGTAGAATTTTTTTAATTTAAAAATTAAAAAATAGAAAAAAATAAAAAACTATGAATTGAACGTAAAAAAAAACCAAATCGATCACAATTTAAAAAATTTAAGATAATTTTGAACATTTCCAAAAAAATAAAACCAAACTTAATAAAGTTTACAAAAGTTTGAATCAGTAATATATTTAAAACCTAAATACATTATAGATGCTACGATTATTTGGAAGTGGGCATTTATTTATAATTTCTTGTTGATAAGGACTTCAAAATCGAGCATGCGTGTAATCATGTTGATGAGCTAATGATTGAAATTAACTGATGCAAAATCAAATTTCAATAAATATGTTTTGTGTCAAATAAAGGAATTTCAACTTTGATTTGCTACAGAAGGAAAATGTTTTATTCTTCTAACTTTTAAAATTTCTTCAGTTTTTCAAAATAGTAATTTTCAATTTCAGAAAAAGAAAAAAAAACTAAGTTCTACAAAGAGCATAATAATAATAATAATAATAATAATAATAATAGTAATAATAATAATAAACCCTAGTTAAGAGAGTTTTAGTTTCACTGCTCAGTAAACAATGCGGAATGAAGTCACTTCTTCACCTTCCATGTAATTTTTTCTTTATGTGTCACATTTTGGTTTTCACTTATAACAGAATTTTTGAAGTTCAGTATTCATGTTCTGATCGCACAAAACCGTAATGACATAAAAAGATTCCCAGAAAATAAAAGCTAAAAAATAGCAATCTAAATGGATTGGCTGTTTTTTCTCATCAATATGCTTCAAACTCCTTTGCCTAATCAAACACCAATCTAAAACTTTCTTTGGTTGAAAAAAAAAAGAAAGAAAGAAAAGGAAATGGGAAGAAAAATGGACGAAAAATAAGGAAAAAGTTCAAGTTGTTTGGTTAAATGAAAGAGGAAAAAAAGAAAGAATAAATGAATGAGAAGTATGTGTCTGGTTTAAAAGAGAAGGAAAGAAACTGATGAATTTTATTACAGGTTACGGTGAAGGTGGATTGTTCAAATGGTCTGTCAAATTTCTCCCAACATTGGTGTTTCATCATTTGTTGGGTAAAGCATTGAATGTGTAAGAGTAAGACAGTATATATGTAGTTTTTGAAAGAAAAAGTGAAATCTAATTTAGCCGCTGAATATGTAGAATTCAAATTGATACCTGATATAATAGCTTAATGATAAAATAATTCAAAGACTTTTTATATATTCAAGGACTAAAATAAGGATTTCATTCTTTCAAGGGCTAAATTGACAATGTCTTGCACATTTAAGGATTAAATTGGTCATTTAACCATTTATTGTTTCATATTTGCTTAGAATGGGTCCAAACAACAAGGCAAAAGGCGTGTATGGTGAAAATGCTCTGCATTTTCCATAGTAAATAAATACAGTAAAGCATCTTTCATACAAAGCACACTGTAAATTTTACACACTCTGAGAAAGATAATCTTGATAGAATATATCTTGGGCTATGCTTTCGTGAGTTCATCATACAAAGCACAACTCATCGTGTGAGATGTGATGTCCTTTCGTGGAGAAGAGAAAATAATGAAATTAATAAAGTTTCCTTTATTTTAGGCCCACTCATTTGATTAGCATCATTAAAAAGCCAATTTCTCAAGTTATTTTTATATATCTTTGTAAAAACCAAAACATGGAAGTTAGCGAGAGAGAGAGAGAGAACCTGACTTGATTTTGGTTAAACTCTTAATTTTCCCTCAGAAGATTTACTCTATCACACACGGGGTTCTCTCTCAAAATTCCTTCTGGTTTTCTACAAAGTTTGTATGAAAACAAACTTAAGAAATGGCTTTTATAGCCAAAGAAGTTAATTAAATAAGTGGGCCGAAAATAAAACGAGAATTTCTTTCCCTTTTCTTTAACGTAGCTTTCCTTGAATGTGCTCATCCCGAGCAGTAAAAGCTAAAGAATCAATACTTGATTGCGAAAATGAAGATAATGAAGTTGATGAACCTTCCCTGGTTACCAGATGATAAAGAAGATGTAAAAGAGAAGGAAAAGCAATACAACAGATGCATTCAGATAACACATTCAAGACAGTGCTTCCGAGATAAAAAAAAAGCTTTAAAAGAAAATAGTCTTAAGAAGCGCTTTAGAAAAGCATTATCCAAGTTTAAGCACTAATATGTTTTCTCTGATAAGTGCTATGCTTAAACTATTGTCAAAAAATAATACATATACCAACGTAAAACTTGCTTTAAAACAAGCGCTATCTGCTTTCTTTTTCTAATAGCGTCGTATATGGAAAGCGCTATATAAAATGTAGACAAATCTCATTCATGAAAACTTGGGTTAAACCACACTCCAACATACGAAATGATTCAGCTTCAGACCACGATTCACATCTAACAATAGACGTTCTCACCGTTTTAGATATGAAAATCATAGCCTAAGACATGAAGCAAATACAATTCCACCAATAAATCATCCTTCATTCCACAAATTAGCAAACTAAGAAAAGCATTAGGCCCCACATGTGCACAAATACACAAATGTGTAAAACCTAAAAGATATGTCATCTTGTGACCATCAGTCTATCATCAAACAAAGCACAGCAAAAATGGAAAACAGATTATGAATTCCGAACATAAATGCGAAGCGCAATACGAAATAGACAAAACCACTTGGTTAACACTTCTGAGGATAGCAAACATTAAGTTTAGATCTTATCATACTCATAAAATCATATCCAATGAAAGCTCTACCTGTGACATCAATTAACAGTGTATTAAGCATCACCGGTACAACCACCGCTCATCTTAAAATACAATTTAACGATTTAATCTGTTACTAAATGCTCTGATAATTTTCTAAATTTCTTCCACTAAAATCTCCAAAAAAATGAATAAAAAAACACAATGAACATATAAGACTCATATTGCTGGTCAATATTGCATAAGGTTGTCTTGCATGATTTAGAAAATAAGGAAAATTATGCAAACACTACAAATCAAACGAAATTTTACAGAGTTAAACTATTAGTTCCCTAGATTTACCAATCTACTTTTCAAAAGACTTGAACAAGTCATCCACCCTTGAAGTTCAACTCTCGATCTTTATTTGGTCATCGTTGATTCATCATATAACCACAAAAGGAAACAGAACCACCATTATTCCCTACCTTTGCCTCCCAATGTGAAACATTCTTAATGCATTTGAATCAAATAAATAAATTGATACCAAATGCCAATGTCAAAACTTAATAATCACAACAATTACTAGCTGAAAAATGCCAATCTTACCTATCTATCTATCCACAAAAGATTTGAGACTATCCATCCACCGGAGAAGCTCAATCCTATCCTTGTTCATCATATATTCATGCAAGAAAACCGCAAGCTCATCATTCACTCCCCTTTCGTCCAAGTACTCGTAAAACTTCTCTTGAACCTTAGCACTCAGGTCCCTGAAACAAGAAAAATTGAACACATAAGAAACACAAGCAAACCAACATCAAGTTAACAAATAACTTCAAAACATATAGCTCTTTCACACAATTTTTCCTCAACAATTCAAACTGGCATCACCAACCAAGGATTTAAAAAAGGTACACAGCCGCAATGTCAAGGCTTTTGGGGTCTCAGCAATCATATTACAACACCTCATCTGTTGCCTTATTTGTCCACAATTTTCAACAATATCAAGCATCGCGACAAAATCATAATCACGACAGACAACTTAGGACCATCTAAATGTAAAAAACAAGGTTTTAAAAGTCATTCAGCAACCGCAATTCCAGCTGCAACTCCACATCTATTGGAGTCATCAACTGCATCAGCCAAATTCGTCAGCAACTTCCTACAATATCGCACTGATCACGGCGAAACCACAACCGCGACCGCAATTTAAAACCTTGGTAAACATGAACCCTGTGACCAATGAACTAATGAACAAAAACAAAATGGTAAATGCCATTTTCCAAACCTGAAATCAGGTCCAATGTAAGGTCTAGCCGCCATTCGACCGCGCCTTAACAAGAAAACTTTCTCAACATTCAAAGAGTCAGGCCATGCTGAACACACGAATTCTAACTCATTTTCACCTTCCCCCTTCGATATATCCACAATTAAACTAAGGTGAAGACGCACATTCACTCCAGAACTATCGTCCCCATACGCAGGAACATGTTCGCACCCATCAAACATCGTCGCCTCAATTCTAATATCCTCACATTCCCCAAACTTCCCTTTAATGGTAACCACTTGCTCGCCACGTCTCTCTTCAACCGTAAACGAATTGAATTTAGTATCAGGCTGCAAACATTACAAGAATTAAAAACATTAATTGTAACGAAAAAACATCGATTCATTAAACGGATAGAATGGAATAAAATTAGTTTATGGTTACTTGGAAATTTGTTAACCTGGTGTGGTGGCGCGTATTCCTGTTGGTACTCGATTTCGTTTCGGAGTATCCGAATGATGTTGGAGTCGAAGGGCGATTTGGTCAGTGGTTCTGGTTCCGCGCCGTAGGTTCTGGCTTCAAAACGCGCGGTGGCGGCGAGTGCGGTTAACGGTCTCGGGTTCCGTTTCAATGTACAAACTCTTTGAAGCGTTCGAACGAGAGAAGAAGCCATTGATTCGGATTTCGAAATCGCTGAAGATGGAAAATGCTAAAGGGTTTAAAAGTTTAACTAGAAGGGTTTAAATCCTATTCTGATTGCTATACGACATCGTTTCACCGTTTTCTTTTTTTTGCCATTCAACTACTTCGTTACCAGCCTTTTGGGCCATTAGTAACTATGCTGATATTACTATACGGCCCGTTAAATTTATTGGACTATAAACCGATGTTAGGCCATTTTGCTTTACACCCTATAGTTTTTTTCTACATACAATTAAATAATAAAATCTCTATTTTGCCCTTTAATTTAAAGTTTTGTCTGGATCAATCAAGAAACCTCCCAGATTATGCAATCTGTAACTAAAAAAACTTATATCTCATTACACAATTAATATTGTATTTCGTATTACATAATTAATTTTTTTTTTATAAAAAAAATAACTACGAAATTCTCCAAAGAAAGAACCGTAAGAAGCCATTTGTGTCAGTTGCAAGTGCTCGAAGATATGTATGTTGCAGAATGATGAGGGATATTTTGGTATTTTAGACACCAGCTATGGAGGTGCATGTGGAAGCTAATGGGTGCAGAAAGAAACACCCACGAGACTATAATCGAGGGTTGGGCTGGCATTGTTGCTCTCCAAAGTGCTTTCTTCCTGCACCTCAAAATTTTTTTCTACACCTCCGAATTTTCTTCAAATTCCCAAAATACCATTTGACTATTTAAGGAAACCCACGGACACTACACCTCCAAAATTATGTCTTCGGAAGTCGAAATATATGACTTCCGGAAGTCAAAATAATTCACCAAAAGTCGACTTTCGAAAGTCAAAATAATTCACCGAAAGTCGACTTTCGAAAGTCAAAATGTATCACCGGATGTCGACTTCCGGAAGTCAAAATGTATCATCGTAAGTCAACTTTCGGAAGTCAAAATGTATCACCAGAAGTCGACTTCCGGAAGTCAAAATGTATCACCGGAAGTCGACTTCCGGAAGTCAAAATGTATCACCATAAGTCAACTTTCGAAAGTCAAAATGTATCACCGGAAGTCAACTTCCGGAAGTCAAAATGTATCACCAGAAGTCCACTTTCTGAAGTCAAAAATTATCACCAAAAGTTGACTTCCGAAAGTCAAAAAACATTATCGAAAGTCAAAAATTTAATTTAATTTTAAATATTTTTAATTCTTTTTAAAATTTATGTTTTATAACTTTTAATTCTTTTTTTAGTTTATTATTTATTATTTTATTTATTTTTTATGTTTTCATATTTCTTAATATATCTTTTTATAAATATTAATATCTATATATATTTATTTTTATTTTTATTTAATATACTGAAAAAAAAATATAAATATAAAAATAAGTAAAATTTAAATAATATTAAAATTTAAATAAAAAAAACTGAAAAATTAAAAATTTATTCTGCTTCAATTAATTTTATTTAATATTTAAATTGATTTTAAAATCATAAAACTTTAAATTAAAAAAAAGAAGAAAAAAAAAAATATATATATATATATATATATATATATATATTATATATTATTTTAAATATGATTTTTTTTAATTTTTATTAAATTTTGAATAAATTATATAAAAATAAATTTAAATTTAAAAATATAAAAAATATATAATTGAAAAAAAATTAAAATTTGATTAAAATTAAATATTTAAATTTTAAATAAAATATAAAATATTATACACATTAAATATACAAATAAAAGAATTATAATAATATCAATAAAATAAATAAATTTAAAAGTTTAAAAAATAATTTAAATTAAAATAGTAAAACT
>Ga0214542_1002866_pt1 | contig 35473 bp, 30 predicted proteins | sample CNSS1metaG_FD_160096 | JGI IMG/M metagenome (GOLD analysis project Ga0214542, IMG submission 160096) | Root nodule microbial communities from cowpea collected in UCLA plant growth center, Los Angeles, California, USA - CNSS1 | ecosystem: Host-associated > Plants > Roots > Nodule | place: USA...
TTTAAAAATAAAAAAAGCAAAAAAAAAAAAAAGATTTATGAATGTTAACAAAATTGAAGGGCCAAGATTATTACAAACAGAAACAAGAATTAAAATTTCAGTGACAATAAAGATTTCATTAAGTGTCATACAATAATACAATGGTATTAATACAAAAGACCGGACAAGAACATAAAAACAAATATTTAACTAAAAACACTTAAATTTTTCAAAAGTGGTGAAAAAATTTATTATACTATATATGTGATTTGGTATTTGGGAAAGTCCTACCTTGTCAATCCCTCTTCTCAACTATGTAAGGTTACTTACTACTCACTCACTCCCATTCATTCTTTGCTTCCTTCAATCCCTTCTCTTCTCTCTCAAAAACCCTAATCCCCAATTTCCCCAATCGCTTCTTCCTTCGCGCCCCGTCGCAAGGTTTCGTCTTCTCTCCTCTCTTGATTTCTCCATTTCCCTCTTCTCCGTCTATTCTCTCTCTCTCTGAATTGAACTTTGCGCGTAGCGCTTTAGGGTTCCAATTCGCCGGGGAAGATGAGCACGCAGAAGAAGCGCGCGTTCCAGATAGAGGCGTTCAAGCACCGCGTGGTGGTCGATCCCAAGTATGCCGAGAAGACGTGGAAGGTTCTAGAACATGCTATCCACGAGATATACAACCACAACGCCAGTGGCCTTAGCTTTGAAGAGCTTTACAGGTTGATTCATTCGCTTAACTGTCAGTTAACACTTCTTCGATTTCAGTGCTCCAATTTTGGTGTCAATCGTGCGACATGCGATTTTGTTTTTCTTTTTTTTCAATACTGTTGTTTTGTTGTGTTTCATGTGGTTCTGTGTCGTGTTGTTTTGAGTAAATTACACTGGCTCCTTATGTTTTTGCACATGATGTCTCTTCTTTTTCAAGTGCTGCACTAATCCCCTTAATTGTTTGAAAAACATTATAGTATTCATCCGTAATTATTTGTAAAAAAATGGTATTATGACCTTATACAAAGGATGTTGTGGTTTCCTCAGGGCTTTCAACTTGCAAATATTGACAGAGGTTCTTATATGACACATTATATTGACCAGTTCCCTGTGATGCTGTTTGGCCATTGTAGATTATTATGCTTTTGTGTGATCAGTTCACCAGCTTGTACTTCTTATTCACATGGACGTTGCATGTAGTTTGCTCTCAGCCTACTTCATACCATTTATTTGGAAGAAAAAGCTCCGATCTATATGTAGTTATTTAATAATCAGATGCCACATACCTCCCTTAAATTTGTCGTTTTAAATAATTTCAATTGAACAAAATTAGTAGTTTTTTATAATTAGCGTTATGTTATTGCCTGTAGTTTATTTTTGTTTAAATTAATTAATCAGCTAAGCTTGCTTAATTAATTTGCCCATAGATACCCATCTTTGTGTATTTGTATGTGTTTGATTAATTTCTGATCATTGTGATCTACCCATTCAGGAATGCTTATAATATGGTGCTACACAAATTTGGGGAGAAACTTTACACAGGACTTGTGACGACCATGACTGCTCATTTAAAAGAAATTTCTCAATCAATTGAATCTGCTCAAGGAGAAATTTTCTTGGACGAGCTCAATAGGAAGTGGGTAGATCATAACAAGGCATTGCAAATGATCCGAGATATACTGATGTACATGGATCGAACATTTATACCTAGCAACCATAAAACTCCTGTTCATGAGCTTGGATTGAATCTTTGGAGAGATGTTGTGATCCATTCCAGCAAAACTCAGGCTAGGCTTCTAGATACACTTCTTGAGCTTGTGCTTAGGGAAAGGAACGGTGAGGTAATAAACAGAGGATTGATGAGAAATATAATAAAGATGCTTATGGATTTGGGTTTGCCTGTTTACCAGCATGACTTTGAGAAGCATTTTCTTGATGTATCTGCAAATTTTTACTGTTGTGAGTCCCAGAAATTCATTGAAACTTGTGATTGTGGTGATTATCTGAAAAAAGCTGAGAGACGTTTAAATGAAGAGTTGGAGAGAGTATCTCATTACTTGGATCCCAGAAGTGAGTCAAAGATAACTAATGTGGTGGAGAAGGAGATGATTGAAAGCCATATGCACACTCTAGTTCATATGGAGAACTCAGGTCTAGTTAGTATGCTTGTGGATGACAAATATGAAGACTTACAAAGAATGTATAATTTGTTTCGCAGGGTGACTGCTGGGCTCACAATTGTTAAAGAAGTCATGACTTCCTTTATACGGGATACAGGAAAGCAGCTAATTATGGATCCTGAAAGGTTGAGAGATCCTGTGGATTTTGTTCAACGCCTGTTAGATTTGAAGGATAAATATGACAAGGTTATTACAATGTCTTTTAATAATGACAAAACATTTCAGAATGCCTTGAATTCCTCTTTTGAATATTTCATCAATTTGAATGCTCGGTCTCCAGAGTTCATCTCTTTGTTTGTGGATGACAAACTTCGTCGAGGGTTGAAAGGGGTTGGTGAGGAGGATGTGGAGATTGTACTAGACAAAGTCATGATGCTCTTCCGGTACCTACAGGAGAAGGATGTGTTTGAGAAGTATTACAAGCAACACTTGGCAAAAAGGCTTCTTTCAGGGAAGACTATATCTGACGATGCAGAAAGGAGTTTGATTGTTAAGCTCAAAACAGAATGCGGATATCAATTCACTTCTAAGTTAGAGGGTATGTTTACTGACATGAAGACTTCTCATGACACAATGCAGGGTTTCTATGCCGGCCAAGGTACTGAGTTGGGGGATGGTCCTACACTATCTGTCCAGGTGCTTACGACAGGATCATGGCCTACTCAGCCTAGCCCACCGTGTAATCTTCCATCAGAAATATTGGGTGTATGTGACAGGTTTCGAACATATTATCTGGGCACACATAATGGTAGGAGATTGTCTTGGCAAACTAATATGGGGACTGCTGATCTGAAAGCAACATTTGGTAAAGGCCAAAAGCATGAATTGAATGTTTCCACATACCAAATGTGTGTACTAATGCTTTTCAACAACGTTGAGCAGTTGACTTGTAAGGAGATAGAGCAAGCCACAGCCATTCCCATGTCTGATTTGAGGAGGTGCCTTCAGTCTCTTGCCTGTGTCAAAGGAAAAAATGTTCTTCGAAAAGAGCCAATGAGCAAGGACATAGCAGAGGATGATGCATTCTTCTTTAATGATAAATTCACAAGCAAGTTCTTTAAGGTGAAGATAGGCACTGTCGTTGCACAGAGGGAGTCTGAACCAGAAAACCTAGAAACTCGGCAAAGAGTGGAGGAAGATAGAAAGCCACAGATCGAGGCAGCAATTGTGAGGATAATGAAATCAAGGCGAACTCTAGATCATAATAATATCGTTGCTGAGGTCACTAAGCAGCTGCAGTCACGGTTTTTGCCTAATCCTGTTGTTATTAAGAAAAGAATTGAATCCCTTATTGAGCGTGAGTTTTTGGAGAGGGATAAAGTGGACAGAAAACTGTATCGCTATCTTGCGTGAACTGTGTATTTGCTTCTGTTTTGGCATTCCAGCTTGTGATTCTGTCATGAGTTAGATGCTCATCATAAAATATTTCTGCCAAGTAGTTTAACTCTCCTTTGCATATCGACAAAACTTAGACTTGTTAGGTTCACTTCTTTCAGCCTGCAAAACTTACTAGATCATTTTTAGCTTTTTCTTTCCTCAATATCAATAAACTGAAACTTGTTTAGCTTATAGCCCTTGACTGTCGTATACTTTTCAATCATTTCGGATATGACATTATTTCCTTAACCACACTGCCTGAGAAGGAAGCTTCGTCATGAAATTCTTAACAGCAAAAAATTATGTTTTAACTGATACTCACTCCTTTGGACTAAAATAACCTTCGTAAAAGTTGTCCGCACAAACGTCTGGTAACATAATTTCGGGACATAAACAATACCCATTTGTAACACAAAATCTTACCAATTTTTTCATGTGTCATGCATGAATAGCGGGACACTCAATATGGAATAGATTTTATTCGTGTACTGTGTATTGGCAAGGTCATTTCAATCATGTTTATTAATGTATCACACATGTATTATGTAGGACCGAAATTATGTTGATCACCATTGCCCGAAACATCTCAACTACCACTAGGCATTGTGCTACATAGGATTGTGATGATCTTGATCAAGTTCGGTCAAGTTAATATCAACACTAGTGTAACCATGATAATTTTGGTCAAGGCAATATCAACACTAGGGGGACCAGGTTCATCCCAACTAAAATTGTAATAACTATATGAGAGTAAGGATTATGTCGATTTTAAGATTACTAACATCATGTCAACCTCGACAAAGTGGTAAAGAAGATATTTTTCGTTACGATAAAGTATTTTTTGACAATTATTAGAGGATTTAAACCTTCCTAAAATAGCTTAAGATAACCAAGTATATAAAGGTGATCTTATTATAGGTAAAATGTATCTAATTTCTCTATACATTTGTTCATTAGTCTAAATATATCGCTAACTTTAGTGTTAGAGTGCTTGCAAGTACTTGTCCCATTCGACCCCCTAGAAGCTACACAGAAGTACCTGGACGTCTCAATAAGTGTATATGAGATCTCTTAGGATAATTTGGTTCCATATGATAACATTTGATACCCACCATAAAATCTAGTGTACTTGGAGGAGATGGTGTCTACAAGGAACATGACTACTTAAGATCGTACACAAGTAATAGGAAAACCTAGTAATACAAATCGCAATGTGACATTTTTGTTAGATATGCAAAGACAACTAGATGAGATGAGATGAGAAAAGAAAATGAAGAGGATGTACATGCATTAAGAGAGGAAAATCAGAGGATGTAGAGACAACTGAAGGAAACATCTCAGAACTTTGATACTTTAGGATGGCAAAGAACGAAAGGTGAACAAGATACTACCTAAAGGGGGGGGGGGGTGACGAATCGTAACTAACTAAACTTCTGTTGGGATGGGAACGTCACAATGACATCCTTTCATAAATAGGATCATGGAGGCAGAACTTCTTCCAAGCTGGAAGGGCCTTATGATGGATCAATATAATGGTACTGCAAATTCAGATGAGCATGTCGACGTCTTTGTGACACAAGTAGGGTTTTGTACATCCGATGATGCCATCTTTTGTCGAGTGTTCCTGACATCTTTAAAAGGCCAATTCTAAGTTGGTTTACTCGTCTCCCTTCTAATTTTATTCCAATTTTATAGATTGTTTTGATACGTTGATTACTCATTTTGGTATACAATTTGTCACCACCATACCTCATCACCTTACCTCTTTAGCCTTAGTTAAAATCTGACAAGAGAAGGATAAATCGTTGCAGATGTTTACGAAACATTTTGGCAAGGTTGTGTTGAATATACTCAACCTTAATCCAAATGTAACATTGCATCATCTTATCATCACTTTGAGGCCAAGACCTTTTGTGGACAACTTATGCAATAAACTCATAACAACTCTTGACGAATTAAGAACAAAAGTAACCAAGTTCATGCAGATGGAGGAGTTAAGGGAGTTTTGCAATACCGCCAAGGAAGAGACTTCATTTCCCGAGAAGAGACCTTTTGACAATGAGAGATCATCTTAATCGTACAACTAATTTAAAGAGTCAAAACACCCACATTTTAATCGTTACATACATTAAATGCGAATAGAGCTAATATTTTGGAATAAAATTTCAGTATATATTTAAGTATATATTGTCTTTAATTTAGTGGAAAATATGTTTGTAGTTCTTAACTTTTAATGTGAAATTGTAACTTGTCCTTATACTACACTTTAATACATTTTGGTCCTAAACTTCAAAAATGAATATAATAATTTAACTGTTCAAATATGAGTCTGAAATACCACATTTGATATGTTATAAAAATTTAACACAACTATTGTGACATCCTTTTTAAATAGAATAAATTTACTGAAATTAAACATCATATAATTATAATATAAAATAGAGCATCAGACAAAAATTATGGAGGATCCACCGATATAGTTATCCATAAGCATACTGAGAAGAAAGTTTAGGCAAACCACGATGCCATAAGGACAAAATTAAAATGGAACAGTTGTCCAAAAGGCTGCAGGGGGGTTTACAAAATAAAGAAACACAATTGTTTCCCCAAGAAAAGCATGAAAACATCAAGACCAAGCATAAACAACTGCATCTCCATCACCTGAACGATCACTGAGATATCCATATCTGCTCACACCAATTAATTGGTGATCATCGGAAAAAAGAAAAAACCAAACACAACACAGAACACAAATAGAAGGGTAAGCTAGAGTGAAATATTTTGACATGTTATTGAGCAAGCAAATAATGAAACATGTTATAAATAAGCAAGCAATAGGCACCCAAATCATGCGAAAGCAAACAATTTCAAGACTCTTAGACTCAATATCCGGATCATACTCTTGATATAGAATTCTAAAGGAAGTATGTACCTGTGCTGGTTTCTAAACTCTGCAAAGTCTAGACGCAAGGGGTTATCACCCAACCACACACATGGTAAATCCTTTAATGCCTTGGGCCCAATACGTCCCAAGACACTTCCTGCTACTCTCACCACATATATTATTCTACTTTATATGAGCATGAATAATTATTAGAGTTCATGATACCTTCCTTTATCTAGACATCTCCTATATCAAGGTATGCACTAACCACCATCACCAAGAGTTTCCCTTGAAACTCTTTTACTAACAAAATCCACATGCCATATCAAGCATCCAATTCTCAGGCTAAACCACCACCAACCATACAATCATGTTTTCCAATTTATACACAAAATAACAAGATCCCATTCAATCTCATACTTTATAAATGCATACCAATGTCCAACCCAACCAAATCATGGCTCATTACATAACAACACAATCATTTCAGTCCCATCCAAGCATACATAACAAGCATGATCACCTATATCGAGCAAGGAACAGTAAAGAAAACAATCAGGGAACAATCAGCAGCCAACACAACACCTCCCGCCAAAGCCTTCGCCCAAGCTAAAGGTTCTCGCTCAAGCAAAAGGAGTCTGTTCGCTCAAGCGAGCCCTTCTCACCTAGGCGAGAGCTCGATAGTGAGTGTTGCAGGGTTCCAGTGAGTTCTCACTCAGGCGAAAGCGTCTCGCCTAAGCGAGACCGCTTTTCGCTCCAAAACACACTTAGTCGCCTAAGCAACAACTTGTGTTGGAACCAGGGGTGAGTTCCTGTTACTCTCGCTTAGGCGAGGGTCACCCGCTTGGGCGAGATCAACAAGTTTCTCACCTGTTCGCACCTACAACACCTCGCTCAACCATGCACTCACACACATCATACAATTTCATGCAACCACAAGCTCATTCAATCACCAAATCCATAAAAACAGACCAAACAAGTAGGGAAAATATTTTGAAAATGTAAACCCTAGCTTCTCTTACCTGCTTAGATGCTAGCAAACGCAAACAGGTACAAAACCAAGGAGCACCACAACTCCAAGAATTAAACAGTGAGCTGAAAACAGGAATACCAGGACAAAACGAACGTAAAAGGTTAAACTCTAACCAGACCAATGTACCCACACGATAAAATGGAGGGAGAAAGGACCAAGGAGCTTCAAGATTCGACTTACTTGGAGGTAGAATGCTCTTAGTTAGCTCTCAGTTGGAAGGATCTTTGTGTCCTAGCAGAGCTCTTTGCTGGAGAAAAGAGAGGGAAAAGAAAATTGTTTTCTGCAAAGTGAGACAGAATGAAAGGGGTTAGGGAGAAGAAAGGGGTATTGGGGTCCCCCAATAGACTGGCCTTGAATCCACGAAAAAGCCAAGTCCAAAATGCTTATAAAACTGAAAAAAATGAAACTTACAACTATCAAGAGAGCTATATACATTTATCTTTAAAATTTAAGGACTAAATTCTATCTATGTTTAGAATATGGACAAATTCCAAAATTTATACATGAAAAAAATCATATTTAGTCTTTAATTTAAATATAAGTTAGAAAAAATCATGTCTTAACTTCTAGAAATTCATATTTTAAAAATTCAGATAAAATCTGAAAATCAATAAACAAAATGAAGTAGTTTTTAGAAATAATATACTAAATTAAATTATAAATAAAATAAAAGTAATAATAATTATAAAAAATAATTAAATATTCCAATTTTAGTTTGTATATGACAATGAGATAAAAATTTTTTAAGAATTATAAATTTATAAAAAAATTATAACTTTAAAACATGTATAATTTGATAATAAAACAGTTAGAATTATAATTTTAAAATAAGCATAATTTGAAGTGCTACAGTGATTATTTTTTTTTTGTTTTTTTTACAAAATATAATTATAATTAATAATAAATAATTTAATTTTTTAAATTATAAAAATATCATATAAAATAAAAATAAAATTATATTGTTTTGATATCAATAAAATATAATAATGTAACAAGTTCTTAATTGGGCACATTAGTTGGGATAATGTGATCACTATAAAATAATGCCATTAGGTAACTACTAATTTACCACATAAGTTAATTTCATTCAAAATTTAATTTACCAATTCTTGAAATATGGAAGACCAACAGTGTCCCCTGGTGGTCATAGCAGAAAAGACTTCAAAATATAACTAATCCTAATTAAAAAGGAAAACCGTACCCTAGTGCGGCGCCTCCTCCTCCTCCCTCTCCTCCATACACCAAAACCCAGCGATCACTCTCCATTTGAGTGAGGCATTTCATCGAACATCATAGCGGCACCTCTTTTCTCTCTAAACACCCAAAACGGACACTCACACTCACACATTCACTGTCTGTGTGAGGCATTTCGTCGAACACCGACGCGTCGCCTCCTTCATTTCTCTTCGAAGACTATAAAGTAACACTGTGTGTGTCTTTGTGAGAGGCATTTATTTCATCGAACATGTCGTCGGCGAAGTGGCGCGCCTTGCAGCATCGCCACCGCTACACCTACACCGCCGTGGTTTTCCCTCCGTCGTTCCTCTCCTCCCTCTCCCTCCTCCTCTCCGACCCTCTTGTCTCCCCCTTCCACTCCTCCCTCCTCCACTTCACCACTCTTTCCTCCACCCTCTCCCAACTCTCCCACGCCAAAAACCTCGCCTCCACCTTCCTCCACCTCCTCCAATCCTATCCTCCCTCCGAACCTCAAACTTCTCTTAACCTTGCCTGCGAACTCTACCTCCACCTCCTCTTCCTCGAAAACTCCAACCCCCTTCACAAAACCTTCCTTTCTCCCCTCGCCAAAACCACGCCGTTTCGCTCCATCCTCGCCACCTCCTTCGGCACTCTCCTCCATAACAACCATGCCTTCCCGCGCTTCGCCGTCTCTCGCGCCGCGCTCTCCGTCCTCGGCATGCCCAAGCTAGACTACCTCGCCGCAGTAGTGGGAAATTGCGCGGTCCTTGTTGCCTCCGATGCCGTTAATGGCCTAACCGGCGTTGTTTCCGAGACGGAGAGGCCTTCGCCTGTTGTCATGGAACAGTGCCAGGAGGCTCTGTCTTGTTTGTATTACTTGCTGCAGAAGTTTCCTTCCGAGTTTCGCGAAAGCGAGGGTGGTGAGAGCTGTGTTGTCATGGAAGGGATTGTGAGTGCTGTGTTGAGTGTTTTGAGTTCAACTGCGTTTTCGAGGGACTGTCTCGTGGCGGCTGGTGTGGCTATGTGTGCTGCTTTTCAAGTTTGTGTTAGTAAACAAGAGCTTGGTTCGGTGTTGATTCGAGGGGTGTTTAATAATAGCTTGCAGGGTTTGGATTTGAGTGGTGGTGGTGGTGACATTGGTGAGGTCAGGGATGTGATTGGGAGGATTCCTTGTAAGGGGGATTTGTATTTAGGGATTTCTGGCCTTTCTGTATTGAGTAGGCTTTGTTTAATAAGAGGGGTTCTCACTGCGGTTTCTAGGGACTTGCTTAATGCTCATTTTAGTGGTGTGGGTGGTATAAAGACTGTGTTGTATGATGGGGTTTTGCCCGAGCTGTGTAGATTCTGTGAGAATCCTTTTGATAGTCACTTCAATTTCCATGCGCTGACGGTGATGCAGATTTGTTTGCAGCAGATCAAGGCGTCGTTGTTGGCGGGTTTAACTGATATTTCCGGGGAGTATGAGCCAATTCCGGAGGAAATGGGGGTGCGGGTGCTTAGGATTATTTGGAATAACTTGGAGGATCCTCTGAGTCAAACAGTGAAGCAGGTGCATCTCATTTTTGACCTGTTTCTCGACATTCAGTCTTCCCTTTGTGAGGGTGGGGAGAGAATAAAGGAGTTTTTGGTGAAGATTGGATCGGATCTTCTTTCTTTGGGGTCTCGTTGTAAGGGGAGATATATTCCATTGGCATTGCTGACGAAGAGATTGGGAGCGAGGAAAATGTTGGAAATGACTCCAGATCTGCTGTTTGAGACAGCACAGGCATATATTGATGATGATGTCTGCTGCGCTGCCACATCGTTTCTGAAGTGTTTCCTTGAGTGTTTACGTGACGAGTTCTGGGAGAGTGATGGTATTGAAGGAGGATACGCTCTCTATAGAGGGCATTGTCTTCCCCCAGTTCTGTATGGGCTAGGTTCTGGATCATCAAAACTTCGCACCAATATAAATACTTATGCCCTGCCAGTTTTACTGGAAGTGGATGTGGACAGTATATTTCCCATGCTTAGTTTCATCTCGGTTGGGCCGAATGGGGACGAAAACAGACTACAATATACAGAGCTTGTTTGCTTGGACATGAAGGTGAATCTCGAACAGAGAATTGCTATTCTAGTTTCATTGCTGAAGGTATCTCGGTCACTTGCTTTGGTTGAAGGAGACATTGATTGGGCAGAAGATCCTTCAGCGAATGAAAAGGAGCCTGGGCTGGGAATTGAAAGCCATGCTGTTGTTTGCATTAAGGGAATAAATGTTAGGATCCATGTTCAGTGGCTAGTAAATGCATTGACTCATGTGGACGAGTCACTGCGTGTTGATGCTGCTGAGTCTCTTTTCTTAAACCCCAAGACAGCTAGTTTGCCTTCTCATTTAGAGCTCACTCTAATGAAGGAAGCTGTGCCTCTGAACATGAGGTGTTGCTTCTCAGCTTTTCAGATGAAGTGGAGCAGCTTGTTTCGTAAGTTCTTCTCTAGGGTTCGAACAGCCCTGGAGAGACAATTCAAGCAAGGAAACTGGAGCCCTCTTGAGCATGCTAAAGGTAATGAAGTTTATCCTTCTAAAGGGAATGATAAGGAATCAACAATCAAAAGAGCCGATGATCTTTTTCACTTTATGAGGTGGTTGAGTGGCTTCTTATTTTTCTCGTGCTATCCTTCTGCTCCTTACAAGAGAAAAATAATGGCGATGGATCTCATCTTAGTTATGATAAATGTTTGGTCTATTAAGTCATCAATTTGTGATGAGTCTAATAGTTCATTGTCGGGAAGTCACCTTTATCCTTACAACAAGGGGATGACTTCATCTGATTCAACTCTATTGTTAGTTGGGTCAATTGTTGATAGTTGGGACAGGTTGAGAGAAAATTCATTTCACATATTACTCCATTTTCCTAGTCCACTACCTGGAATTTCTAATGAAGACACGCTGAAGAAGCTAATTGCTTCCTCAATGAAATTAGTTTGCAGTCCACGTGTAAGGGAAAGTGATGCTGGAGCTCTATCCTTACGACTTATATTTAAGAAGTACGTGCTGGAGCTAGGTTGGTTGATTGAAGATTCACTAAATGTTGTTCATTTAAGCTCAAAGTCTGAATTGGTAAATGAAGTTAGCCAGTCCAATAAATCCCGAAATCCTGTAATAACGTATTTGAAATCAATGATTGATTGGCTGGATGCTGCTGTAAGAGATGGGGAACAAGATCTTTCTAAAGCATGCAAAAACAGCTTTGTCCATGGTGTATTACTTGCTTTGCGCTATACTTTTGAGGAACTAGATTGGAATTCTGATGTCTTATCGTCTAGCATCTTGGAGCTGAGGTATTTGTTGGAAAGACTTCTAGATCTTGTAGTTAGGATAACTTCATTGGCACTATGGGTGGTTTCTGCAGATGCTTGGTATTTGCCTGAAGACATGGATGAGATGCTTGATGAGGATAATCTTGTGATGGAGGTACCATATGATGCGCATATGCATTCATCTGAATGTGAGAATAATAATTCAACACCTTCTCATGATGATGGCCGATCATCAGAACAGATAGTCATGGTTGGTTGCTGGCTTGCTATGAAAGAGGTACTTAACCTGAACAGTGTCTAAGAACTGTTAAAGCATTGAAATATAGTATGGTGTTTTCTCTTAAAAGGGGTAAAGATTTCAGTTTATCATTCATTATTCCTTCACTGTAAATTTGCACGCCTATAATTGTAGAAATTATACCAATAGAATATATTATGGCGTACTAGTTATTTCAATGTTGAATGGAGTTAGAGTGGTCCAGTATACGTAATGGTATTAGGTCTACATATTTCTTTCTTGTTCCTAATGTTTCACCATGTTTTCTTCCTCAGGTGAGCCTTCTTTTGGGGACTATTATACGAAAGGTGCCATTGCCGAGGAATACTTCTTCGGATTTATCTGATTTAGAGGGACATTCTGTTGACTTTTCATCTGATTCTGTGCTTGACTTGGAACAACTTAAAACAATAGGGAATCACTTTTTAGAAGTCCTCTTAAAGATGAAGCATAATGGTGCAATTGATAAGACGAGGGCTGGGTTCACAGCTCTTTGCAATCGATTACTCTGCTCTAATGACTCAAGGTATGGATTTTTGTTTTTCTGTTTTTTGTTTCTGTGAAATGAGTAATGGATAATGCATATTAACAAAGAATAGAGAAGGATAAAAGAGAAGAAATGACTAATCAATACGAAGGCTACAAATGTATCCTGTGTAAATTATGAGATACAATTTGTCAATTAAAAAATACAGAGAATTGACCCTATTTATACTGGAATTGCCGTCATCTATCCTTGATAGGATTATCAGTAGCTGATCCCATAAATGTTATCATAAGATAATAACAGATGGCAGATGACTGTTTTACTGAAGATTATAGATACAAGATAAATACTTTATTTACACATAATAAAGACTTAAGAATAGCAAAAATACCCAAAATTAAGACATGTTCATATATCGGAAACTGTGTTCAGAACACGGGAATGGAATTATTTGTTGATGATACCTTTTGACAAAAAAATAACTTTTATTGGAGTGAAAATAGCAGAAGTCCAATTAGTGGGAGGATAGAATATCATTTGATAGACTTAGAAAGCATTTGACAAAGGACCATGATTAACTAAATAATGCATGACCGAAGTGAATCCATAAATATAATCCTTATCTCATGGAAGTTTACAGGCTATGGGATGCTCTTGATGAAAGTTTTTGTCTTTTTCTGTTAGAATAAATAGTCTTAAAGGAGATTCATTTTCCTAGGAGCATGCTTTAGTCCTAGTTCCTAGGAGCATGCTTTAGTTAGTTCTAGTTCCTAGGAGCATCTTCTAGAATTCTCCTCTTTCCTCTCATCCATTGTATCTCATGTACTATAAATATTGAAACCTAAGAGGAGAGAACATACACTCTCAAATTCACTCTAAAATCTTCTTCTCTTTAATTTTAAGTTTTCTTTTGTAATCTATTCCAAATAATGTAAAGTACTAAGCTTGAAATTGAATCTTGCAACTGGACTCGCAAGGCTACATATCATGTTTGGTATAGCGGGCTTTCTAAAATTAAACTTTTAATTCTCATTGACAATAGTAAGCAACTGACAAATAATTAAATAAAGCATTCTTGAGTAACCTCTACATTTTCAAATATTTATTTTGGTATTCTTTTTAAAATTAGAATTATAATTCCGAATTAACAGTGACAATTGGAAGCAATTGAAAACTAATGAAATAAAGCATTCACTCTGCAATCAAGACCCATATAATTCTAACTCCAGACTTAATACGCATTATATATTTTCGAGGTATTGTGCAATCTGTGTTATATATCAATGTTTTGCTTATAAATGTTAAAAACAATTTGGTATTTAAATTCCTATTTTCTTCACATATACCGGCATAAGATAACTATGACGTGTGATAAATGAGTTGTAAAATTTTAGTTACGATCTGGTCACATGCTCACATACAATGTACTTTATGAAACTAAGATTCTTGGCTATGTTATGTTCTCTCGTATACATAATACAAAGAGAAATATGTTTGTTCGATTTAAATAAGGAAGTTTTTGTCGTTATATCGGAAATCATATGTTTTTGCTATTTCTTAGTTGTGTATCTTCCTTTTCAGACTTCATAGAATGACAGAGTCTTGGATGGAACAACTTATGCAAAGAACTGTGGCCAAAGGACAAGTAGTGGATGACTTGCTGAGAAGAAGTGCTGGAATACCTGCTGCATTTATTGCTCTATTCCTTTCAGAGCCAGAAGGCACCCCAAAGAAGCTTCTGCCACGGGCCTTAAGGTGGCTTATAGATGTAGGTAATGGGTCCATGCTGAATCAGATTGAAAACAATAGCTTCAATGGTGACCCATGCAAGTCAGAGGATTCGGCAAATGGAAATAATTCTACACGGGCAGCTGAAAGAAATGTCAATCTGACATCGTCAAAGATCAGAGATGAAGGTGTCATTCCTACAGTACATGCATTTAATGTTCTAAGAGCTGCATTCAATGACTCCAACTTGTCTACTGATACATCTGGTTTCTCTGCCGAGGCATTGATTCTGTCCATTCGTTCTTTCTCTTCACCGTATTGGGAGATTAGAAACAGTGCTTGTCTGGCTTACACTGCCCTGGTTCGTCGCATGATCGGATTCCTCAATGTTCATAAACGGGAATCAGCACGACGGGCAATAACTGGGCTTGAATTTTTTCATAGGTATGAATGTTGGATCTACTTACTTTTAGCTATCATAACATGTCATTTGAGAAGAACACGTTCATATTTCAATCCAAGAAATTTTTTGCTAAAATTTGATTTATTGCTTAATGCATGTATCCTGGAAGTTTTTATGGTCTTCTAATATTGGTGCTGCTTGCAATACCCATGAACATTGAGATGCCTTGCAATTATAGTTTTTAATCGTGTGCTGTATTGGTATGGCCTGTAGCCCCTATTCAGATTCTGGTGAAACATTTTTTATGTAGTGGCAGTCGTGATTGCTATCCCATAATTCACAGCCATCAGGGCCGCTCTGTTGACATAGGGAAAATCCCCGTTACTTGTTTTACGAGACACTGGTCCTTTTTTTTGGTATTTCAGTCTTCGACAGATAGGGTTTCTGTTACGAGACCCACTCTGTGCCATGTGAAGTTAAGAATGAACATGAGATCAAACAGCTGTTCTAGTGAAGCACACCTCGGTTTCCAGCAAACATGTCCATTTCTGTCAAATGACTAAAGGCTGTTCTTTCTATTCTCCAACTCCAAGTTTTTTTTTTACCTTTACAACTCACAAAGATGAGCTTGCATTGACCTCGACACCTAGTGCTGCTTAAAGTTTCATTTAAGTGATTATTATTATTCCTTATACATATTTCTGAGAACAGGCCAACTTTAAAGGAAACCCTTTTAAGCTTTAAGTTCTAGTAATTCAAGTGATTTCAATTTCAGGGTACTACTTGGTTAGATTATCCGTATGATAAGCTTTTTATCATACATAATAATTCATGTTAGGTCTGCAGTTATGCTACCATAGTTGAAATGACACTGATTTTTTCATATATATGTAAACTTATTTTTACTTTGTTAAGCGCGTAAGGAAGTTTGTTTATTCATATTATATACATGCATAGAAAAAGTATATTCAATTAAGAAGGTATTGAGATTGAAGCTTCGAAGGAAGAGTAAAAGGTAGACAAGTGGATGAAATGGAATCACTTTTTATACCTTCAAAGTCTTATGATCAAACATGTATTGTAAGTAAATTCTCCTTTTTACATCAGGATGGAATTAATGAATTTGCTAAAGAGCTGTAGGTTAAAATACTTCCCGGTCCTGATAATTTTGATGACAATTCAGGCATTGATCTGAATTGTGGAGGTAAGGGATCTGATCTGAGAATAAACTCCAAGGAAGTATAAGAACTTTCTATAGAAAGGCGGTGATTACTATTTAAGACTAGTAAGCTGGATCTTAATCTTTTTATGATAAATGCTAGATTATAAAACTATTCTCGGGCTTTCACTTTGTAGCCGAAGATTTTGATAGAGTTGATCTTTGGCTATAATCATCACATTGATAATAACATGCTTACTGATAAAGTGGGCACAGTCTTAATGAATTTCTAAGATTGGAACATCTCCCACGTTGGAGGTATATATGTATATATCTGCATAATCATAAATTTGTTATTATATTACCTTTTTCTGAATGTTGATACGTTCGCTGGTTTCTGGCATTGCTTTAATCTTTATATTGTATGTTGATAAGTATTGGTATGATCGGATGATTTTTGGAAATGGTTCACTTGGCATTTGTCCATTTTTGTACTGTAGATGGAATGTGATAGCAGTTTGTGGCTTTCCTTTCTGTGCTCATAATCACTTCACACTGTCCACTAATGATGTTTGCATAATTTCAAAGTTGTTAACTGGAGACATTTTCAATTTTTCATGTTATGATATGTTATATGCAGCCCATGGGCTCACTGTCCAAATCTTAACTTCATATGTATCATTACTAGTTCTGGATAGCACTGTCTGTTATGAGTGAGTATATTCAGAGGTGGTGTGAACAGTTACTGATGACTTTTAAACCATTTTTTGGACCTAGGTATCCGTCATTGCATTCATTTCTGTTTAATGAACTGGAAGTTGCGACAGAGTTTTTGGGTTGTGCATCTTCAGGAGATTTAGAGTCCATCCGTGGAAATAATTTGCATCCGAGCTTGTATCCAATTCTGATTCTCTTATCTAGACTCAAGCCTTCATCAATTGCTGGTGAGACAGGAGACGAGCTAGACCCTTTCCTTTTCATGCCTTGGATTAGAAGGTGCTCAACCCAAAGCAATTTACGAGTTCGTGTTCTTGCATCCAGAGCTCTAACCAGTATAGTATCAAATGAGAAATTGCCTGCAGTCCTTCACAATATTATATCCGAGTTGCCCTGTGTAGATAAACTGATCAAATCAACTAGTTTTCCAGTTTCCTTCAACTTCATTCATGGAATTCTGTTGCAATTGAGCGCTTTACTAGATATAAATTTTAGGAATCTCGCTGATAACTCAAGGAAAGATCATATCATTGGTGAGTTGATCCAAGATCTTCTACTGCGGTCATGGATTGCAAGGCCCACTCATTGCCCATGCCCTATCCTTAATGAAACATTCTTAAGAGTTCTGGATCAAATGGTCAATATGGCAAGAACATGCCAGATCTCAAAACATTTCCGTTCCATTTCCAAGCTGCTATTGGAGCTGTCAACAGAATGCTTAGATTTAGAATCACATAGCCTGTCATATTATGATCCTACCATTGCCAAACTTCGTGAGCAAGCAGCCATTTCATATTTTGGATGTTTTTTTCATGCTCCTATGGATGAGGAAGAGACAATCAATATGAGACTAAGGCATTCTCTTCCCAGTTCAGAGTCCTTTCCTGAAGATGAAATGGAAAACACATCCTTTGGTCTTTTGGATAGGTTGATTTGCTGCTTGTCAGATTCATTATATGAAGTTCGACTTGCAACTCTGAAGTGGTTGCTGAAGTTCCTTAAAGCATCGGAGCCTTCTGGTAAGGTCCATGATCTATTCCGTAATGACATCATGGCTGTTCAACTCTGGGCAAAAACTAACCTTCATGGAACCTTGGTGAACATTTTGGCATCAGAGAAGCACCACAGATGTACAAATTACATTCTGAAGATCCTTGTAGCTTGGAATTTGCTGCAGTTTGGAAAGGCGGGTCAAGACAAGTGCACCAGTACAAGTTATGTTGGTGAAATGGACTTTGACTCCGTATTGCAATTTTGGAATGAATTAGTTTTCTTGTACAAGCAAGCAAGACATGCGAAGACCCAAGAGACCCTTGTTCGTTGTCTGGGGGTATGCATCAAGAGAATTACAATGTTGTTTGCAAGTTCTATTATACCAAATGACGGAATAGATTTTTCAGTATGTGGTGAAATTCATCAGGAGGAAATGGTAGTTTGTTTGTTTGATTGCATTGTTTTTTTCTGTAACATGATTAAACAATGCAGTTCATCATCTGAGCCGGCGAGTATGCGCTATGCAGCAGCTGAATCTTTGATAGCATCTGGTTTGCTTGAGCAGGCTGGGTTCCTTGGCTCATTTGTTTCGAATAACCAGATTCCTTTGGACACTTCATCTTGTTTTGTGAAAAATGAAGCTATAAACTCGTATGCTCATCAGGTACTAGAGGTGTGGCTCACATGCATTAAGCTTTTGGAAGATGAAGATGACTCTGTTAGATTGAGGCTTTCCTCAGATGTTCAGAAGTGTTTTACTAAAGAAAAAGCTAGGAGCAACCATACTCCTGGATTGGGTCCAATCCAAGTAGATAGAGTGATAAGACTCTGTTTTGACCATCTCTCTTCCATTTTTGGCCACTGGATTGATTATTTCGATTATCTTTGTCAGTGGGTATTACGTGTTGAAAACTGTGTAGCACCCGAAGGAGATCTTGTGAGACGGGTTTTCGACAAGGAGATTGACAATCATTATGAAGAGAAACTGTTGATCAGTCAAATTTGTTGCTCCAATATGGAAAAGCTACCTATTTTGAAGTCCTGGGCTGACAGAGATGAATTCAGGAGCTATTTACGTGAATGGAGAGCTAGATTTTCCCATCAACTAGTGTCATATGCTCAAGACCATATTGTGAAACAGGAAGGGAATGATTGGATAGGAGGCGTGGGTAACCATAAAGATGCATTTTTACCCTTATATGCAAATTTACTCGGTTTCTATGCTCTTTCTAACTGCATTTTCCTTGTATGTAGCAATAATGATGCCAAACTACTACTATCTGATGTAGTTGTTCTTGGAAGAGCTATCAATCCATTTCTTAGAAACCCTTTGATTTCTAACCTATTTAAGTTAGTTGTAGAATCACATGAGAAAATGGCCGGTGATGTTGCTAATGGCTTGCTTCCTGAGATGCGAAATTGCTCTATCTGGGATAGTTTTAACCCTTATTTTCTTCTTTATTAGGATTTGTATACTAGGTGTAGTTTCACATAAAAGTCGTTTATGGGAGCTTTTAGCAAATTTTGAAACTTCAATAGAATTTCCTCAGCAATGATTGTGTATACAATTTTGTAATTGGAATGTAATCTGTTAACAGATTTTGCTTGACAGTCTCTTTTTCTCCCTGGCCGTTAACTATTTTCCATAGCTTACACTTTTGGCCAAAATATATAAATGAAAGATATTTGTTTTTCTATAATGTCCGTTACATCAATTATCTTTCTTTTAGTACAAAATGTTGTTAGTTAAAATAGAGAGATTGTTAATGACAGATATTTATGAAAAATTATATAACTTTAGAACAATATTAAGTCAATCAGTTACTTTAATTATAATAAGTTGAGTAATGAAATCTAAGATTTAGTAAATACTCGAGATCAATTATAACCACATTATAGCTAACAACAGGATTTCTTCTCGGTCATTACACAAAAATGTCTTGAAGCATTTGCCTGATACTTGTATGCCACAAAAAGGATAAAATCATAACATGCAGCATAACGAAATTAGTCAAGAATTCATGTATTTGTTTTCAAAAACACCATTGAACGGGAATTATGATTGACCTATTTATCCATAGTATAGTAAAGATGCACAAATCAAAATTTCTCGACTACATTTTCACACACCTCATCATTTGGTGAACTTGAAAATCGGTAAATCTTTGTATATATAATCTCTTCTATTACAACTCCATCTCAGCAGAATTAACTTTAATGTTCTCATACTCTGGTAAAATGGATTGTCACCGAAATGAAGTGTGACCATTTTAAAATTAAATGTTAAAATAAATGAGTTTAAAATTTTTAAAATGCGAAAATAAGTACAAGTGAGTAACTATTTTGCATTATAAAATTACAATTCTAAAGAGAAATTTTACCATTCGACTATATCCGCGTTTTCATTGTACTTGATATACGATTCTATTTGTACAGAGATGGGCCTGATATTTTATTAGGGATAACCAAAAAGAAATTTAGATAATAGATATTGTCTGTTGTCTCCCAAATAAAATATTTTCTATTACTATTCAGTTTTATCAAGAATTCCCATTTCTATTATTACATTTTTATTATTATATATGGTTTTTTTCTGGATCAAACGGCTAACTTTTCATATTCATTTCAGAAAATTCCTATATTATCCCGCAGAAAATAAACCTCGAAGATCCATCCCCAACAGAAGAGAGAATGTTAGAACTACCTTAGGGTCATGACAATTTAGCTAGCTACTTTCTTTGACTTATCAAGCTGTAAAGAATTTTCATGACGATTCCTGAAAAAAAGAAAAACCTTGTAGTCAGGTAACACCGATCATGGGATAGATAAGTAGATGACAGAAAAAAGGGAACGATAGAGCATATAAAAAGCATTGGATTTTGAACGCATTCAATACATTCATAACTACTTTCTGATAAATCAGAAGCTTCAGACTTCAACAGTAATTTATTTCTCAATCCATGGATCCTTCTGATTTCCTATCATAGAAATAAAAGTTCAGCCAAAGGTAAAAAATTTAGAAAACATAGCACCAGAAAATAACTTTGAACTTACAAGTTTTTCATCCTCGAAATGAAGTTGTACTTTGCTTTTGGAATCTAAAAATTGTTGTATGACTATTGATCCTTAAAATAATTTTTCTTTTGCTTTTTGTCCTTGCTATTTTGTTTTAATCCTTCTAATATATTTACTTTCGTCCCAGTCCATATAATATAATATTTGTTCATTTGGAATTAGACCCTTTTTATCATTAACCGTAGCATGTTACCCCCTCTAATAATGTTTTCAACAACAACCATTATTTGTATGCCACAATGATGAGCCGCCAAAATCACACAAGATAATCATCATAGCCAGCCTTTCACTTAGATAAAGAAACCATATGCTTAGATAGTAAAAACAGAAGAAGTTTTGCGGCAAAAGAGATCTTTGCATTCACATCTGGTGAAATTAAACAAACACTTGGATAAAGATGGTAGACAGATAGATCCAGGGATACTTACTTCTTGTACAATTTTATCAGTGATTGTTGCCTTGAATAGTCCATTCCCCGTTTTACAGTTTGTAATTGAACTGCACTCCCTGTTTCTAGTTGCTTTTCATTTTTTCCAGTTTTCTGTTTCTCTTTATTCCTTGATTCAGGTTTCCAGTTAGCTTTGACAAGAGATTCACCCAGTAAGTGAGCAACTTCTGAAGCCATTGCCTCTACTTTCTTCACATAAGGAAATGTCTCCTCATCAAATTGGTTGGACAACCACAAATACATAGATAATACTTGATGCCTAGTCTCAAGGTCTAGGAGTTCAGCATCATTTCGAGCAGAACTTCTTGGCATGCCCATAGCTACATTTACAGGGAGCTTCTGACCAAGAGATGTTGCATATCTAAGTAAATGGTGCATAGCTTTTGGTTCTCTAACATTGACAGGAGCAAAACAGAAATGAAAACGGTCTTCTAGAGATAATCCCTGGACCCTCTCTAACATATTAGCAATCTTCTTGACGTGACCATGTTGACACAAGAAGTATGACCCGTCCAAACGGCAACTTTCACCAAATTTTTCTAATATCTGGCTGAATGTCAAATCCGGAAGTTGCCCTGCAAACAATTCAATCTGTTCATAGTATGGAAACAGGCCTACCTTTTTCACATTATCAAAAGGTTGTTTCAAACACTCAACTAAGTAGTCCAAATCATCTAAATGCAAGGTTGTGGCAAGTCCATCAGGATATAGGCATCCTCTCCGGCCAGCTCTTCCTGCAATTTGCTTAACCTGCGATGCCGGAACAGGAACCATTTTGTCACCATTGTACTTTGTAAGGCTATTAAAAATCACCCTTCTGATGTTAAGGTTCAGGCCCATTCCCACTGCATCACTGGCCACCAGAACATCATATTCATTGCTTTGGTCGTTGAACAAACTAGCCTGCTGTCTACGAGTTTCAGGTGGAAGAGCACCATATATCACACAACAACGGTGTTTAGTCTGCTTCTCAATTGCCAACTTAGCCTCAAATATCTCTCTTCTAGAGAATGCAACTACACAATCCCCAGACCGAATATTTTCAAGATTTCCTAGCAGCGTCTTAGCTTCAACCACCAACGGTTTGAACCTCTCATAATTCTGTTCATACAACTCATCCCCAGTGTCTTGACAGATCTTCTTGACAATATCCATAACACTAGGATCACCACACAAATGTATCTCATCAGCCTTCAACCCAAGGAGAGCCCTTGTCCATGCATACCCCCTATTAGGATCTGCCATCATCTGAATCTCATCAATAACTGCCACATCATACAATTCCTGTGTCGATGCCATTTCCACAGTACATGCAACATGATTTGAAAACGGTACACGCTTATTTTCCTGCCCGGTCAACAAGCTGCAATAGATCCCCTTTGCATTAACCTTGTCAAAAACTTCCATAGCCAACAACCTAAGTGGACTACAATAAATCCCTTTTTTCGCCTCCATAAACCGCTGCAATGCATTATACGTCTTGCCGCTATTCGTCGGCCCACAATGATAAATAATCTTCCGTTTCATCGCTCTTGCAAATGGAAACCAAGTGTGTGGCTTGGTGAGGTCAGCCGACTCAACCATACCCCTGAACCTCTTTATCTCATCAGGAAATTTCTCCAAACAAAATTCCACAAATATTGGAAACAAAAAACTCACTGCCTCTTGGCTCGGCCCAAGATACTCCAAGTACTTGGCAACATCAACAGGGCATTTCTTCATGAGAAAGCTCTGGAACTTGTGTGCTGCTGTGGGAAAAAATGACAAACCAATATAAATAGCAAGGGCCTGATTGGATGCCCAACCTGATTTGGCAAACCAAACGCACACTTCTCGCAGCACCTCTACCTCTGACCTATCCAGACTTGCACCCCGTTTCCCACTGCACATTTCGCCGTACAACTCGACAGGGTCACGTGATGCCACATGGTCAAATTCCTCACTCTTCTTCCCTAACTCATCGCCATTATCACTACCACTACTAATACTACTACATTCTTGCAAAGAATCAACAATTTCTAAATTGCATTCTTTACTACCATCGTTTGCAACAACCCCATGTTCACAAAAACCATTAATACTACTACTATCTTCATTTTCAAGCTCAAAATCAATGTTCTTACCACAATCTGCGTCGAACTCAGCTATCGGCGTCTCGCCGCCGCCGCCGCCGCCGCCCTCATCTCCGGCGGCGGAAAAAGGTCTTGCGGGGAGGAATCTTTCGCCGGGAAGTCTCGAACTTTGGGAGAATCTCGGCCGAAGGAGCGGGTTTGAGAAACGGGTCGAAATTGGGGAAACCGGGTTCTGAAAAGTGTGGAATTGGGAGTGGTTGAAGAGAAGAGCTTGAAGCTTTGAGAGGGTTCTCTTGCGTGTGCACAAGTGGAAGAGGCCTCTAGCCATTGGAATAGGTTCAACAGAGAGAATGAAAGAGGACACAGAAGTGGGGCATTCAGATTAGGGTTTTTTTATTTTGTTCTGTTCAATGGCGGAAATTAGAGGGAAAGAGAAGGGGTTGGATAAATTTAATATTTGATAATTAGGGCGTGGAAGTGTGTTTTGAGAGAATGAATGAGAGGAATTTTAGGGAAGGGTCTGGTTAGGGATTTAGACGTCGAAGAAAATCTAGGGCTTCATCAATGTAATCTTTTGATGGCTTTTATTTATTTCTTGCACAATTTTAAGCAAAGTAAATATTTTCATAGCACATAATTTAGTTTCTCTAAGCGTACATGTAATACATTCTCAAATGTCTATTTACATAGAAAATTGATTCAATTGCTTATAAATTGTTTTCTGTAATAGAACTTTTGAATAATAAAAAAGTTTTCTCAATTAAACAATACTTTTAAAAATTTAATTTACAAGCATTAAAAAGTTTTATTAAATGATCCAATTGTACACTAGTTTGTATAATGAAATTGTAAGATTTATAATAATTGATTTAAAATTCAATACAAGTATTTTTCTTTTTATTAACTAGCAATATAAGATCTTTAATCCGAGAATAATGTGAATGACTAAAATTAATCTCTAAATTAATTTAATTTAATTCAATTCCACTCATTCATTGTATTTTTAAATTTCAGAGCAAAATTTTGACACTTTTTTTAAATACTATTGTTGGAGCAAAATTTTAATTTGATAATTCACTTCTTCCAGTGCATTTTTTCAATCTAAAAAATCCATGCTTATACTGTTTTTCAATAAAAAATAAAGGATAATTTTTTAGTATAAGTCTATAAATATCTTTTGTACCTTTTTTTTCCATAAAAAAAAATTACTTCTATAATATACAAAAGAAGTATTTGTATTAACCGATCATATATTTTATGAGATAAAATTTCAATTTCATCGGAGAAAATCACAAACAGAACACAAGATTTTTTTCTTTGTTTTAAATATTGAACCATAGATTCTGCTGTCAGAAAACATGACATTAATATCTCAAATTCCATAATCATAGAGCCACCCTTGACCCCTTATCCCTCTTCCTTCCACTCCCGAAAATTCAGCTTCCAAATTTACCTTCTTTCACTCCAATTTTCACCTCAAATCAGAAATGCTAGTTCTGTCAGCATGCAATTTGTGGTCAGTGAGAGTGCCAACCCACAGAAGAAGAAGAAGCTGTGTCCTCAGCCGCCGTGAGATTTGCTTCGATGGAATGTCCTCTGTCTGCTCTCACTCCCGACACTCCCCAAACGACGCCGTTTCATCCAACAGGTTCGCCCCCATTACGCTATGTATCCCCATTGGTTTTGCAAATTGAGATTTCCGTAAAAGACTGCACTGGGTGTGGTCCTTTTGTGGTTGCATTTCAAAAGTTTGAGTCTTTGTGCATGCTAGAGTCCATTTTCATCTTCAAACTAAGGGGGTGTTTGGTTTGGAAAAGCATTTTCTGTTTTCTGTTTTCAAAAAGTTTGCATAAGAAGCAGTGGGAAAAAAGTGTTATTAAAAACTGACATGAGTGTTAAGGTAGTTACAACAAAAGTCGTTAAATTTATCATACATGATAATTGGTGATTGAATGACAATATAAGTTTACATTAGGAGTGCGTAATTTTTTTTCTCCTTCGTAATTGACTGTGAAAAAACATAAGTTTTTCATGACAAACTGCAATTGGGTGTGTGTCTTTTGTGTTTGCATTTGCAAAGTTTGAGTCTTTGTGCATCAAGAGTGCGTTTTCGTTGTTGGTGTTGCTTCTTTATTTTTTATTTTTTTTGTGGGGTTGAAACTTTGATTGACGTGTGCATGTTTGATTGAATACACATGTAGCGGCAGCACAATTCAAGTTCAAGATAAAACTTTGGATTTTGATGCAATGGTGAAGAAGCTTGTTCTATCTCCAACACGACGTGTGTTAGTGGCGAGTTTAACTGTGTTTTCCTGTTTATGTTCTTCAAGGTACATGTCAGGTCCGCACGGTTCTGCTTTTGTGTTCAGCTTGTTTGATTGACTATATCTTCGTAAGTTCATAACTATTGCTATGTATGTATGGCATGGTAAAATTGTTAGACTTTCATAATGATTACTTCGGAAAACATATCTAAAGCGATTTCTAAGAATAGTTCTAATACTTCCTATATTCTCTTCCTACTGATTCTCCTATTTACTAGATAATGAAATAATAGAATTTTTTTATATTTTCTGGACATTAAGCGTATTTTCTAATACTCTCTTTATAAAGTGTTATGAGGATTTGTAGGAAGATACAATATTACCCAATTCTAATTATTTGACCATGTAAAAATCTTTACGCCCATAGTGCATGACAATTAAACTATCATCAACAGGGTATTGCTAATTTGCTAAAATATTTATATTTATATCTTTGTAAATGCTAGTGAGATGGACCACCTTTGATTTGGTGTATTTCACTAGTAGTTTATAATATGGACATGGAACTGTGAGTTGCCAATGGTGGGAGGAAGATATTCTGTAGTCAGATAGAAAGAACTTTGAATCTTAACCTTTAATTATGTTTTTTTATCCTTCATAAAATTCATATAATATTAGAAGAAAAAAGAAAGCCATTAGATCGTGATTATACCCTGGACTGTCTGAAATGTGTGTGCAGTGATTCTAGGTCCTTGATGGTGTCATGAGTTCATAGTTGTTACATGTCACCAATTGTAATAAATACATAACAAGTGAAGTGCAGTCAGCGAATTGTAGCAGCGTGTTCTATTTTTCTATTTTCTTTCATTATAAACATGTTGTTATTATATTCTCTTATGCAAGTCTCTTTTAGTATTTACCAGAAAAGTTTATCTTCATGTCATAACTTGTAAATGTACAGCCCTGGCATTGGGGGATCCATCAGTAACACTTGAAGAAGTAACCCCTCCTGTGTTTTCTTCTGGGCCACTCTTTCCCATAGAGGTCAGCTTTCAACTATAGCCCCTATTTTGTCTGTAGTGTCTGCATGACATATTTCTTATACTGTTGCAGCAATAGTTAATTCCAATTCATTGTGATTGGCAGGATCGAATTGTCCAACTATTTGAAAAAAACACATATTCTGTTGTTAACATTTTTGATGTGACATTACGTCCTCAGCTTAATATAACTGGTGTGGTTGAGGTAACTCAGTACTTAATCTATAATATCTCATGTTAAATCTATAATAACTCAGTACTCTATCTAATAAGCATGATAGGTTTTTTTATTGTCCTACACTAGAATATGAAACAGTTTAATTTGTTTTTTGTATCTATACTACCAGATTCCTGAAGGAAACGGTTCGGGAGTAGTGTGGGATGAGGAGGGCCACATTGTGACAAATTATCATGGTGAGAATCAGGGGGAACAGTTTCTATGTTATGTTTGGCTTCAATCTCTAAAATAACACAAACACATTTAGCTTTTGATCTCTTCAGTAAGATTTTGTTGACCTCTCCGTGTGAATGGATAAGGTTTCTCGTATGTGGATCTTTTGATTTATCTCCTTTTTGCTCTTTCTTTGAAATCTTTAGCTCCATTTTTCTGCTTGCCTAATGTATTTGCTGTGCTCTGATGGAAAGCTCTGTACTATGCGCTTGTTAATTTGTATGCATATTTTCCCAATCTCAGTGTATTCAGTAGGCTTGCAAGACCAGGTGCTGACATGTGATTGTTACATTCTTGTATTATTCAGTAGTTGGCAATGCCCTTTCAAAAAACCCGAAGGCTGGTGAGGTGGTTGCCAGAGTTAATATTCTAGCATCAGAAGGGTGAGGCTCATGTAGACTGTTTTTTCTTTGCATATAATGTCAAATTTCAGTTTCAACATATGTAATTCTGATTTCTACTCTTTCAATTATAAAGGTTACAAAAGAATTTTGAAGGTAGACTCATCGGAGCTGACCGTTTAAAGGATCTTGCTGTCTTGAAGGCATGATTTCTATTTTACTTTCTGAACTTATTTCTTCTGTAAATCAATTGTCTGATTTCCATAACATCTCTGTTGCACTCTATATCATTTTTTCTTCCAAGTTGGATATTCTTTTGTTGTTACTAAGGTTCCTATTAACATATGAGGTCTTCTGTTTTACTTTTATAATAATCTGTTCCATCAAATGATTGATTCATCATTGAAATTCTAAAGGTTTGTCTTTTTCTTTAGTTCATTACATGTTACTAAAAGTTGCTTTCTTGTTAATAAAATTGTGCATACACATGACAAGTATTAACAAATCCACAAATACAGGTAGATGCCCCTAAAGATATTTTAAGGCCTATCAAGGTGGGGCAATCATCGTCTCTAAAAGTTGGGCAACAATGTTTGGCAATTGGAAATCCATTTGGTTTTGATCACACCCTCACAGTTGGTGTTATAAGTGGACTTAACCGAGATATCTTTAGTCAAACTGGGGTAACAATTGGTGGTGGTGTTCAAACTGATGCAGCAATAAATCCTGGGAACAGGTTACAATGTTTTCTTGGTCAAAATGTTTTCTTTTTATTTTTTTCATGATGCTATCGAGTGTTAACTGGTTGTTATATAAAATGCTGCATTTCTTACTTTTCCTGTGATGCTTACAGTGGAGGCCCTCTTCTCAATTCCAAAGGAAGCTTAATTGGGATTAATACTGCAATATTTACTCAGACAGGCAAGTTATTTTACCATCACAATCAGAAGGAATTGATGTATATATGAAAATTGTAGCTGAGAAAATCTTTTGGGTTCACTTGTAAACACAATTCTACCACTTTTTCCTTCATTACATTGTTGATTCATTCACTTTACTTTGCATGGAGAAATGACTGTTTAAGCTGCAAGTTCTAGTTTTGCATGCTTCATGTTTTTGTTTCTTTTCTTGCTATTGCAGGAACATCAGCTGGTGTAGGATTTGCAATCCCATCTTCAACTGTATTAAGAATTGTTCCTCAACTCATTCAGTTTGGAAAAGTAAGTGTTTCATGGAACCAAAATATGCAAAAAGAATGTAGCAAGTCTTCAACTTTGCTGTGGTATCCTTATTAACATTACAAGGTTTATAATTTGTGATTGAAGGTTGTTAGAGCTGGTTTAGATGTGGATATTGCACCGGACTTAATTGCAAACCAACTTAATGTTCGAAATGGAGCTCTTGTTCTTCTGGTAAATCCACAAGATTCTCTCTTGTTACACTTATAAATCATTGTTTAACTCTGTTGAACTTGTGTTCCTCAGGTTCCTGCAAATAGTGTTGCTGCCAAAGCTGGGTTAAATCCCACCACAAGGGGATTTGCTGGAAATATAGTCCTTGGAGATATCATTGTTGCAGTTGACAATAAGCCTGTGAGTTCTCTTCTGAAGAATTTTTTTGTTAACTTTCCTTAGGTAATGCATATAATAAACTTGTGTTAATTAATTTGATTATAAGTTTGGTGCATCTTTGGCAGGTGAAGAGCAAAGCAGAGTTGTTGAAAGCATTGGATGAGTATAATGTAGGAGATAAAGTGGTGTTGATGGTTCAGAGGGGTAATGAAAAGTTGGAGCTGCCTGTGGTACTTGAGGAACAAAGTTCTTGAAATGGTTTTTGGTTTATGTGCATTGATGTGTTGTTATACACCCACAAATGTATTATATTTGCAGACAATATTTTGTTGTACAATTAGCAAAATAGAAAAGAAAGTAATTCGTATGTGTAATCAGGATCTTATAATAGCAGTATGATGCGATTCAATTGAGTCTTTATTTTTGTAAAAAAAACTCGATTTGGTCTCTTCTGTTGAATGGACTTTAACATTATCTGAAAGTATTATGTATCAAAATTTAGGTCTGTCATATGTTAAAATTTAAATCATTTTCTATATTTCACGTCTTAAAATAAAAGGAATTTTAAGATAGACCGATCTTATACACGTCTTGGCATAGATTTTGTTGGCATATTGGTCTTTAATACCCTAATATACAATACCTAATGAAAAGTTGGAACGGTTTGTATAATTTCACAATACCTAAAAAGGTGAGTATAGGTTATTTTTTAAGTCAAAATATGATTCCTTGTGTGCAAAACATTGTTAATTATTTTAGCATTCATATAAAACATTGTTAATTTTTTTTTCCATTTCAATCTATTTCGACATAAAAAGTTCAAAATATTCGATACGTTATTTCTTAAGTCAAAATATGATTCCTTGCGTGCAAAACTTGGTTGGATTAGTAACAAATATAATACTCCAAATGAAAAGAGTGGTAAGATAAAAAACAAAGTCAAACGTTGCTAGTTTCATATATTTCTGCTCAAGAAATAATGGAAACAACATAAGAAAGTGATGTGTTTGGCTTTTTTTTCAACTAGTTCACATACTCAGAAACCAACATAAAAAATAAATTATGCTTTATTGATTGGTTTAACAATAATATATTAACATTGTAACAGATATTCCATGTTGATTAAAGAAAATAACACTGCATTACACAGATTTTGAGAGCTACCAATCAATTTCGTGTGGAAGATGTTTAAAGTGTTTGAAACCATGAATATTCCAAATTCTAATCCATGTTTTTCTGGCATGGAAAATTACATCAAGTAATTCTTTATTATCATTAACACATATTAAAAAATTGGTTTTAATTTTTATTAATTGGCAAACATCTATCTATTTCTTAATTTAAGATTAAATATGTTTTTAGTCCCTTAACTTTTAATGAATTTTGGAATTAGTCTCTTTTGAAACTTTAAATCAATTTAGTCCTTCATCTTCCGAAATACGTGGATTTAGTCATTTTAATCAAATTTTGTTATATTTATTTGATGTTTCGTACACATTTCAGGGTTGTATTTGAGTTGTTTATAGTGTTTGACACATTTTCTCTTCAATGTTAAGTCAAATACTATTATGAAATGAATTTAAAATGTCAAATAAATTCAAGAAAATTTGATTAAAAGGACTAAATCCATGTATTTCGAAAGATGAACTAAATTGGTCTAAAGTTTCAAAATGGACTAATTCTAAAATTCACTTTTAAAATTAAGGGACTAAAAACATATTTAACCCTTTAATTTATATGAGACATTCCATCATTTACTAAGAATTAGGATTAAAATAAAAACATTACAAAAGCTAAATAAAACTATATGGTATATGAGAATTAAAAAGACATTTAAATAATTTTATAATTCACCATTGGAAATTTGGAAGTTGTTTCCATGCTGTTGCTTCCTAAATCCATTGAGAGGGAATATTTTTATTTATTTTTTATTTTACAGTTAAAAGACTAAGTAAATTATTTGAATAGAAGCAATATTCTAACTCCAATTTTTCGCAGTAATTAACGTTGTTAAATTTGATTTAGAGCGATTCTTCTTTATAATGGATAAGGTTGAATTTGCGGCACTAACTTTTTCACTTTTTAATTGAACAAAAATAGAAATACACAAAGTGATATTTGAGAAAACAATGGAAGGAAGAGAACGGATTTGAATATATACTTTTTTTCAAGTAAAATTCATAATCTGTAATCATGATATTACTGTCATCATCCTATTTTTAATAAATAAAAAAGTTTAATGCGTATATTTGCGTACATGTTTATTAAATATTTCTTTTAGGCTTAAATACCTTTTTGGTCCTCATTCTCGTAGTGTTTGTTGCGAATGGTCCCTCATTTTCACAGAATGTTTAAAATGGTCCTCATTTTTGCAATTCGTGTTTTATTTGGTCCTTTTCTGTAACGCCGTTTAAATCATTAATGGAACATTGTACATGTGGCACGATTTTGTATTAGGGTGTGTTACGTGTACTGCACATGTGGCTTAATTAGATATTTGGGGATAAATAAGTGAGCTAGGGTTTTGGTAGGGAATGTTTGGGCAGTTGATGAGTTTTAGCAATCTTGTTCCTCCATTCTCAATTGGTATTGGTATTGCTGCAATGTTCTTCTTTCTGCAATCCCATTATATAGGTATGTTACAGTCTCAATCTTCTTCCTTTACCTCTGGTTGTAATCGTTGGAGGCAACTGTGTTGTATCACTTCGTGCACTATTGGTGGTTCAACAAGAAACGAATTAACCCCGATTTGTAGTTGCAGAGAGATGGTTGCTTTGAGGATGGTAAGAACTCCAAAGAATATTGGTAGAAAATTTTCGGTACAATCTATTTTTACTTTTGTGTTAATAATAAAGTAGTTTTAATTTTTGGTTTATTGATTTACAGAGTGGTGGTTCCAATAACTGCAACTTTTTCAAATGATGGTGTTGATGAAAAGGATGTCATCATCATGACACAAATGAGGCAGATTAATGATTTAGAGAAGTCATTGAAGGTTGCTGAGAAGAGGCTGCAATTAGTAATAGGGAGTTCTTATTGTATTATTCGTACTGTTATTGTGTGTAATCTTTTAAAGTCCAATCTGTTTTGTACTATTGTTAAATGAAGAAATGAATTAGTTTGATTATGTTGATATTAGTCCCAACATGTTTAAAATGACATCTTAATCTGAGCATTGAAGTAAGTGAAATTGATTTAAGTTTGGGAAAAATTAAATTGATATAAGTCTGGAAGAAGTTAAATTCATAACATTAATTCATCCTCATCAAAATGCACTACATCAATGTTTGGCAAAAGTGAAACTGAACGAAGTTTAAGGAAAGTCAAAATGCAGTACATCAATAATGAATTCTACATCAGAAATTCTAAAAAATAACTAAGACGTTTGTAGTTGCTATCATGGCCTCCTCCTAGTCTGTAATTTCATCCTAAACTGTTGAGATGGTTCTTCTGGTGTTGGTAGTGGTGTTGCTTGACTCTCCACTTCATTCCTTGGTGGTTGAGTTGTTTGAGTTTCAGCAGTTGGTGCATTCTCAGTAGTTTGGACATCTGGTGCAGTCGCAGCAGGTGTTGCAGTCTGCTCATCCACAGGCTTATCTGGGCAATTGTTCCTGTTATGTCCAATCTGACGGCATATGCTACATTTTTTTCTATGACCTCCTTTGTTGATTTGTGTGTTATCCTTTCTCAACTCCCACTCTTCCAACCTTCTTTTTTTCTTGGGTCTTCCTGGTAAGATTCTCTTATGTGGTGGATGGACGTCAGGGTAGGGAGTTCTTTCCCATAAGACTTCACCATTGACTTGGAAAGATGATGGATTGATATATTTCTTCATAGGTGGATCTCCTGAAACAGATTAGTATGAAGTCCTCAGCATTGACATTGATGAAATTCATTGCTGCAATAGCATGGCAGCAAGGGATAGCAGTCAGAAGCCATTTCCTACAGCTGCAATGTTGAGCATCCACATTCACTGTGTACTTATCTCCAACCATGGATATGTGCCTCACTTCAAATATCTTTTCTCCTGACCAGCTGCAAATATCATTACACATATCAGTACACGAATAAGTTGATTGTGTTAAAAAAAGACAAAAACCTAACCTTGGGATCCAATATTTGGTTAACTCATTTTCCTTACGTAGTCTGTCAAGGACCTTTGGGCAAATGTTTCCTTCAAAAGTTGTAACCTTTTTTCTCTTGGTGACCCACCTTTCCATTAAATAAACTCTGATTTCCTCGAGCATGGTGATTATGGGTTTGCCTCTTGCATCCACTATGACACTATTAAAAGCTTCACTCATATTGTTGACAATTGTGTCGCATATGGCTCGACCACTAAATCTAGACTTGGACCAGAACCTGCATAAATAATAGCGTCAGTATTGATATCAGGTATTTGTACAGAAATCAGGTATTTGTATAGAAATTAGGTATTTGTACAGTAGAGATGCCTTGGAGGTATAACAATAAGGTATCTGTAAGCATCAATATTTAACTCTTTAATTGTTAACATCACTCTTTCCCAAACTGCTGGGTGTGTGCTCCTAGCAGCCTTCCACATGAGTATCTTTAATTTTTGGCCAGAGAATCTTTTTCTGAAATTTGCATACAGATGCCTCATGCAAAACCTGTGCTCAGTAGTGGGTAATAGGTCCTGAATGGCAGGCACTAATCCTTGTGCAATGATAAGATTATTAGTACTTACAACATTAAACAAAAATTAATAAATTGAACATATATTAAACATACCTTTTGTTGGTCAGACATAAAGGTCATTGTCCTACACACGTCAATACCTCCAAGATCATCAATAAGCAATTCCAAGAACCATGTCCAAGTTTCTTTATTTTCAACTTCCACAACAGCATACGCTAAGGGCAGTAACTGATCATTAGCATTTCTACCCACAACACTCAACAACTCACCTCCGTATTTTCCTTTTAAAAAACAACCATCCAAACCTATGATGGGTCTACAGAAGACAAAGAAATTTCCCTAATTGCAAAATTTCCCCTAAATTAAAAAATTAACGTTAATTAGCCACCTGTACAGTACACGTAACACACCCTAATACAAATCGTGTCACCTGCACAATGTTCCGTTAATGATTTAAACGATGTTACAAAAAATGACCAAATAAAACACGAATTGCGAAAATGAGGACCATTCTAAACATTCGGTAAAAATGAGGATCATTTTAAACATTATGTGAAAATGAGGACCATCCGCAACAAATACTAAGAAAATGAGGATCAAAAAGGTATTTAAGTCTTTCTTTTATAAAAGTAAAAATTATATTATCAAGAATTTAATATTGGATATTTTTTAATTTCAAACAATAATAAAGACATGTTAATTATACAAATTTAAAAATAAAATGTTAAATAAGTTAAAAGTATTTTATTAATTAAAAAAGTTGTACTTATCCATCATAATGATATCCGATTTAAAAGTTAAATATTATTTATAAGATTAAACGTATTTTTATCCTTTAACTTTTAATAAAAATTAGAATCAGTCTTTTTTAGAAATTTTGAATCAATTTAATCCCTTAATTTTGTAGATGTGTGAATTTAGTTTTTTTAACTAAATTTTATTAAATTTATTTGATTATTTGACGTTTCAAATATATATCAGTGTAATATTTTAGTTTGTTTACATCGTCTAACTTTAACCCATGTTTGTTTCAATGTTAACTAAGAAACATGCTTGAAACGTCAACTAACCTTCAAAAATCTGATTTAAAGGACTAAATTTTAGTATTTCTAAAAATAAAAAACGATTCAAATTTTTTAAATTAAAAAAAAAAACTAATTTCAATTTTCATAAAAAATTAATGATAAAAACATATTTAAATCTTATTTCTATTCATGCTTAACTTCATGAAGTTGACAAAGTGAATAAAAACTTATAAGTTGATCAAATTCACCTCATATTTTATCTGGACGGATAAAAAAATAAAAATAAAAATTAATAACGATAAAACAAAATCCGACCCATTCAAATTAAATCTACAATAAACTAAGTTGATTCGTATAATCCACTAAACTAAATAAAAAAAAATAATCCAAATTTAAATAAAAAAATTCTTTAGTAAAAAGTTTTTCATTTATCATGACAATATTAAATTACTTATTTTAACCTAAAATTGATGATTTGATTCTGAAAAATCGGATACTTTTCTTTAGTTTACCATTACTATTTGCTAATTTTCTCAATACAGAAATTCATTATAGTAACATTTTAGAGAAATTTGGATTTTGATTTTTTATTGTCTTTTCTGTAGTGTCTTAAAATTATCATGATGATCACTATTTTAAAATTTTAAAACATATTAAAAATATATTTAAAGTGTCAAAATAGTATATTTTTAATACTCGTTATAATCTGATTCACTTGATAATGAACGTTTCAGAGCAGAGTTTCTAATATATATATATATATATATATATATATATATATATATATATATATATATATATTTATATAATTTTAAAATTAAAAAATAAAAA
>Ga0214542_1002870_pt1 | contig 35450 bp, 16 predicted proteins | sample CNSS1metaG_FD_160096 | JGI IMG/M metagenome (GOLD analysis project Ga0214542, IMG submission 160096) | Root nodule microbial communities from cowpea collected in UCLA plant growth center, Los Angeles, California, USA - CNSS1 | ecosystem: Host-associated > Plants > Roots > Nodule | place: USA...
TTCTTGTTCTTTTATCATTTCATGCTCTGGTAGGTAGAAAATAATTTCATAATATAAACTAAAAGCAACTTTTAAAAATCATAATTTAAATATATTCATAGATCACTTTATTAAAAAAAAAAAAACGAAATCGATGAAGTTGTTTATAATGTTGATAGAAATTTGACAATAGTAAGAAAGTTAAAAAAGAAATGGTTAAATATATTTTTGGTTCTTAATGAATTTTGGAATTAGTCTATTTCAAAATTCTTGACAAATTTAGTCTTTCATCTTTCAAAATATGTGGATTTAGTTATTTTAATCAAAATTTTGTTAAGTTTATTTAACATTTTAAACGCGTTTCATAATAGTATTTGACTCAACATTAAAGCAAAATAAAAATGTGTCAAACAGTATAAACAACTCAAATATAATCCTGAAATACGTAGGAAACATCAAATAAAGCATAATAATATTTGATTAAAAGTACTAAATACAAATCTTAATTGTTGTTTCTTACGTATTCCATTTGAGGCAAATGCATAAGAAAGAAAGTGAAGGGAATAATGATGGGAAGAGGAATGATGCCAAAACCCAAAAACATTGTGCATTGTTGAATAAGGAGAACAGTCACTATAAATGGATATACCATATATTCGTTAGGTGTGCAAACACTTCAACCATCATACATTCAATAACATAAGAATTAACCCTTTCTAAAATTAACTAAATATAAACTACGCAACTTTAATTATTCATAACAAAATTAATGCACAGTTTTATATATAGTTATAATATATACTCATGCTACCACTATTTACTTTCATTTTTTTAAAGACAATTTATTTATACTTTTTAAAACTAATTTTAAAAGACCCAAGTCAAAAGAAAATAAAATAAATAGGGAACCACTCTTGTTTAGAAAAAAGAAAATCAAATATGATATATTTTCATGGGTATAGCTTATTTCGCAAGTCATTTTTATTTACTTATAATTAACTTGTTGTTATATATATATATATATATATATATATATATATATATATATAGATAAGGAAAAAAAATTAATACATGCTGTGAAGTTAACAATTATTTTACCAGTTGAGTTAAACTATCTTAATTAACTTATAACTTGTTTAATTAAAAGAAAAGGTTAAACGTGCCAATGTTATATTCCCTCTAAAAAAATTAATACATGCTATGTTGTATTTTAATTATCTCTCTTAATTAAAATACAATTTCTACTATCTTCTTTGTTGCTTAACTTTTAATTTTTCTACTTTGATTTATTTTGACATATAAGATTAAACGTGCCAATGTTATATTCCTTCTAAAAAATGTCAATGTTATTAAAAATTAAAGAATATGATTTTTGTAGTACGAAGTTTTATATAAGCAAGAATCCGAATAAAAACAATACAGGCAAGTACACTGATGTAACAGTTAGATGAAACCAATTTCTGTAAGTTTTGTATTTTATGGAATTTTCTACATTTTTATATTTGTGATGAAAAAAAAAACAAAAAGGAATTAATGCATTAACACTCCATGTACATATATAGAGCAAAAATTGCAGTGGTATAAACAGTCATCTACTTTAACTTGTAATGTATGGTGTATGTATCTCATCTTCTAGCTGCTTTTTCACTTTCTTTTTCTTTTTGATCTGTTCTTTGTTATCCTACGTACTCCTACAGAAACAGAGAGAAAATGTTGTAGGATAATAGGAGTTCCTTTTTGTAATGCGTTATTGATTGATTGATTTGAAGATGGTGTGTGTTTCCATAAATGTGAAGGTAGGGGCAAATTATTGTTCATAAAGTGTAAAGTCAGTGAAGTAGGGTTTCCCAGATTGTTGTAGCTCATCACTCAAACTGCAATAAAGTGGTCCCTTCAAGATGGGAACCTCACAAAAACAAATGCAATATTTTTAACTCAAAACCTACATTTCTAAGCAAGTTGATGGAAACTAAGTTCTCTGACCTCCCTATCTTTTCAGACCTTCATTTCTGAATCAATGTCTCAAATGGAATGATTTCTATGAACATTTTGTATCCTACCTTTCTCATCAATGTCCGTTTCTTGTTTCTTTACCAAGGGTTAAGATAACAATCTATTTTCTTAAATATCTATATACTTCTTTAAGAGATTAAGCTTTACTTAAAGGGAATAACTTTTCATAAAAAATGCAGCAACGGATTAGGAGTGAGATCTACGTTTGTTTAGGTAAATTTGAGAGCAAGAAAAGGTGACGATTTGTGGGATTTACTGATTCTACACTCTCAGTTAAGTTGAGGTCGTTTGAGAGGTTTTACAAAGGGGGTTTTATTGGGGAGAACAACACCAATGAAACCTTGGTCAATGTGGGACTTAGACTCATACTTGTATTCCTAACAATCTCCCCCTCAAGTCCCTTCAACCACATTGGTAGACTCCCCCTCCAACGGAAGCATTCTCAACCCCGGGTACATGAGGGTGGCAGTGGAACCAATCCATGAGGAAATGTGAGAGTGAATTCGATCCATGACAACTGGATCCGATCTATGATAGTCCCAAATACATTTTTTATTAAACTAATGGGTCTTCCAAATCCATTATAGAATAGATTCGATCCATGACAATATAGTTTTTCTTCCTTTGGACCATGTTTGTTTTTAAAAAGCAAGTGAGCCACCAGTCTCTTTGAAGTTCTTTTCTAAATTTATGAACAATGATATATTATTAGAATGTAATCTGAATTTGAAGTGCTTTTCCAGGAAGATAGACAATTACCACACATGATGTCATTATTAATTTATTACATATATATTTTTTAATTTTATTATTTTAAATAAATTTTATAAAATAAATGTAACTCATATAAATATCATTTTATACAACCTTTTTATATAAAAGAACATTTTGATCATTTTAATTTTATATTTATTAAAACATTTTTTAATCTATCACATCAATTAAATCACTCATAAATTTTTATAAAATTTATTTCTAAATCTTTTTATTATCACTTCTAAATTTAAAAAAATAATAATAATATATATTTCACTCCAGAATACATTATACGGTGTCAATCTAATTCTGCATCTTTAACAAATCAAATGTTGAGGTACCTCTCGTATTTAAAAATACAGAGTGTATATTATCTTTTTAGGAAATTTTTATGTTCAAATTTTGCATAATATATAATGGAACGAGTGCATATTTGAATATTTTTATATATTACTTTTTATTTAAGTAGTTAAATATTACATTAAATAAATAAAAGTACAATCGAAAATTTCTAGAAATATTACTCTAAATCTATAAAATAACTATAGTTTTGGAACAAACTAAAATACTAGAATAATATCAGCGGAATTAACATTAAATATTACAATTAATGAAATATTACTCTGTTATGTATTTTTAACAAAGGGTTTAATTGATTTATCGTAAAATAGAATATATTTCTTTTTAGTTTTTCATTCAATATTTTATTCTGTCTTAAATTTAAATGATTTGTGGTTGAATTTCTCCTGGTTTACAGGTATAAAAACTAATTCATTCATGACATGCCATAATGACTAGGTTCATTTCATGAGTTTTTCCATAACATGGATAGTTTCTCAATTATGTGAAAACAATACAATCAAGCTATAAGTTTTCAATTTATAATGCACTTTCATTTATTTTTCTTAATTTATCTTCACATTACTTACCTAAATTATCGCAGTAAATGCAATGCATTTATATCTTCCATCAAAACATCAAAATATATTGTTATTTTCAATGTATATGTAAATTGTTTACATTTCTCGTTATTTAAGTTAGACGAATAATATATTATCTCATAATAATTAAATATGTTTTTCTTTTTTATCAATAATAAAGAATATAAAAAAAAATTAGAAATATTCCAACTTTTATACACACCTTAAAACAAAGATGCAAATACAACTAAAAATAACATAGGCAATTTTGTTTTATTTATTCTCTCGAAGTGCATTATAAATTGAATTGAAAACTTATAGCTCGATTTTATTGTTTCGCATAATTGAGAGTGCATTATATAAACAAGGCAAAGTATTTTTAGTTTTTTCGGATTATACAATCCAAAAATAAGTTTTGAATTATATGTCGAAAGTAAAAAAATAAAAAATTGACTTCCAAAAGTTACGATTAAGAAAAATATAATTTTGATTATATACTCCAAAAGTAATTTGACTGTCAAATTACACAATTTAGAGATTTTTAAATGGTTAAAATATATATTAGGTTTCTGATTTTTTTTTTAATTTTATCATTTTAGTCATAATATTTTTTTTAATTAGATCTTAATTTTTGTCAATTTTATTCAATTTGATAATTTTTGTTAACACTATTTAAATAATTAATGGTGATTGATGATAACTGTGTCACTTCGTAATTTTATATTTTATTCATAAACAAAAATTAAATGTATATTTGAACTTATAAAATTTTTCTTAAAGAGAAAATGGTTTCTTGATTACAAAGTCAAATAATCATTATTGTATATTTTAAAAGTTATTTTTTATTAAAATATAACTTCTAAATTGTATAATTAAAAAAGGTAAAAGCATATTTTTCATTATATGAAAGTGCAGAGAGAAGTTTATGAAGATGTAGGAAGAAATGGTCCAAATCATTTCATTTTTGTTGGGTCAAGTTAATAGAGATAGGAGCCCACCAAGATTCTACTTAAAAGCCATATCAATTTTATGCACGCTTGCATTTGTTTGCAGAAGAGGAAGGATGAGATATTTGTTTTTTCAAATATAAAATAAAAATTTTCTGGTATTTTTAATGTTTATTATGGGATAAATTCAAGTGTTATCAAATTACATGGGTTGACATGCAACATTACTATAAAATATTACACAATAATAAAAAACATGTGAATAACTAAAAGGTAAATATGTTATAAAACTAATCTTGACTTAGTTAAATATTTATGTTTTGTTTTTTCTATTCAGGAATTTTTAAATATTTTGTCCTAGGATGAAATTTTTAAAGTTTTAAATATTCATCCGCCGTTTAGCCAATGATAATTAACTTTATCAGTCCAGTATTCCATACAGAAAATTGTAATAATTTATGAGATATATCATATGTGTATTTTTTTTAAAGAAGTTATTGATGTTAAGTTAGTAAAAATTAAATTTAAGTCATTTAAATAATAATTAAATATATGTTTATTTATCCAAGACAGTTTGGTCTATTTAATAAAAAAATATCTGCCATTAAAATTTAAAGAGCTAAGTTGAAATGTATATAAATAGCTCAAATGATTTTTTTTATATATAAAATATTCAATCAAGTATTTGTTATAATCAACAACTATTCGTATATATAATAAAATATTTATATATCATCTTTCAAACTAATTTTATTAATTATTTTTAGGTTAAAATTGTAAATGTTTGTATTTTATTTTCTAATCTATCTCTAAGATCATTAAAATAAATATATGTTTACTATAATAAGTTAATATATCATTTTCATTGGTATTAATATATTTTTTCTATCATAACAATTAGTTTAATCTCATAAAATAGAAAACTCAATTTGAAAAAGGTCCATCTCAAAACAATAGGAGAAAAATGAAGAAACTAAACTAAAAAATAGAACAGAAAAAGTATTGACCAGCTGCAATAAGTTATTATTTTCACAATACTTATTATTACAAAGTAACTGCTTACAAAATTTACTACTATTTGCCGTGATTATATTTTGAAGTGATACATGCTTATCAAGAAATTTAATAAGTACACAGTGCGTTTTTAAGAAAATTATCACTTAATATTTTTTCTAAAAAAACAAGAACTGTGTTATATTTTTTGGAGTAACAAACATTTTAACACAAACTATAACACGAAAAGTGACATATCTAAGAGAGAGTGTGTTCAAATAGCTCAAGCTGTAAACAACATATTTCCATCACAACAGTTAGGAAATGCAATCCCTGATACTATCAAGCATTATTAGTTTTGGCTAAGGTTACTAAATTAATATTCAAAGGCAGTGGAAAAACCTTTGACGGGTAAAAGACAATAAAAAAAATGTTACAAGTTCATCAGATGTTTTGATAACTGTGGATGAACTAATCTGATTTGCCAAAATTTTTGTCTACTGGTTTGAGATCTATCACATACAAAGGTGATTAAAAAGTTATATGATCCGTTTACATGAACAAAATTGCACTTCAAGTTTCAAACAGTAAAACATATTATTGATAAACATTAGAACATAGTATACAAAATGGTTTATGCATGACACTAGAACATGTTTATGTACAATAAAGGAGACAACTACAATACAGAGTTCAGTACAAAATCAATCTCTCAACATGGCGGTTAAAAACTATATAGTGTATCATCAGCAGCAGTAACACTTCTTTTAATATGATAATGTTTTTGCTGTTTCTCTCTACTTTCAATAAATAGAAAACAGGGCATATAATGACCTAACAGACGACAACCCCTCCTAATTATTCGATGCAAGTTATGATATTAGAACTACTTGGCACCAACAGAAGGAAACATAACCATTGAAGGGAAGAAGTATGATTAGCACAGCCCTGCACTTTCTACAGCAGCTTCAGGATGGTAATGAAGCATTTCTTTCCACATCATCTCCCTTATCATCTCTTCCCCCAGATCCTCGTCAATGTCAAGATCAATTGGAATCACAGCTGGGGGGTCACAGTTAGGATCGTAGAGAGGGGCCATGAAAGGGTGTTGAAGCGCTTCAGTGACACTGATCCTCTTTGTTGGATCGAAAACAAGCATCTTTTCCAGAAGATCAATTGCCAGAGGATGTGCATTAGGATAAAGTCTCGATAAGGGGGTTCCAGGAGAAGAAGGAAGTGACTTGATATACTTTTTTGCCTTTGGATTGTCAATGAACTCAATGTCCTCCTCCCTCTGACTACCAAGGGTATTGATGATCAATTTCAGCTGGTTGAGACACTCTGAACCAGGAAAAATCGGTTTTCGGCCAAGAAGCTCAGCAAAGATGCATCCAACAGACCAAACATCAATTGATGTCCCGTAGTTGTCACAGCAGAGTAGGAGCTCTGGTGCCCTGTACCACCGAGTCACAACATACTCGGTCATGAACTGGTTCTTGCTGCAGTTAATTCTTGCTAACCCAAAATCACATATTTTTAGGTCACAGTTTGCGTTGATCAGAAGATTCCCAGGTTTCAAGTCACGATGAAGGATGTTAGCAGAATGAAGATATTTCAAGCCACGAAGCAACTGCAGATGAGAACATTCAATTAGTGAATTCAACCACTAGCTAAGCAACACAGAAAAAGAAGCCATATAGATGTGCCACAACATGATTGATGTCAGTTATTTAGGAAGGACGACAGGTTGACAAGATCAAAAGATCAAGGGGGAATATAACAGACAGAGGGGTAAAACGCAGCAAAATCAAGAAAAACAACTGTTTCAAAACTACAAGATCACACAACTTCCTAATTATGATCGACCTTGTACTAAAATCCCTGTAAAAGATTGTCACAAACATAAAAACAAGTTTAAAATGCATGTTTTGTGCTCAGTGTCAACTCTACAATACTAAACATTCACAAACAGTTGGCAGGCATTGAAACCGTGTGCTTTATGATATCAAAATAAATTGTTGACAAATGAGAAGCCAAGAAAATATTATGGAATTATACCAACAATGGGCCAAAGGTTCATACCTGAAAGAGGAAATACTGGCAGTGATCGTTAGACAGTGCTTGAGAAGACTTAATAATCTGGTGCAAATCTGTGTCCATGAGTTCATAAACCAGATAGACATCCTTGAAACTATTCCTATGAACAGGCATCATAATATCCTTCAAAGCAATGACATTCTCATGGTGAAGGTGGCGAAGAAGCTTGAGTTCACGCAGAGTTCTCAAAGCATCAACCCGGTTCTCAAAGGCATTCTGTATTTTTTTTATGGCAACCTTCTCGTTGGTGTCTTTATTCACAGAAGAGCACACGATCCCGTATGCACCGCGACCAATCGGCTTGATTGGCACGTATTTTGAATCAATCTCAAACAAAGCTTGCCACATGGAGAAATAATGCTTCCCTTCATTCCTGATTCCATTAGGAGGATCAACCGGAGTAGCCATTCCCTACAAATCAAACCGGTGGTTTCAACCAATCATCACAATTCAGAAACTTTCAGTGTTCACTGACTGGTAAGTGTACATAATCATAAACATACAGTGGTGTAAGGTGTTGTTGGTGTATCATTACAATAATTTCCCCCAAACACAATTAATTAAGAGACTATTGGAACCTTTATGACTAACCTACCAAACTAAGAACCTTAGATTCATATCAAATTTTCATTTAATTAATCTGAAGTTGAGAACATGCAGAGATCTGTACCCAAATAGAACGTCATGTAGAGAATTTCAGGTTCAAACACAGAAACACACTCGAGAGTAATTATTAATTAACAAACAGAGAAAGAGAAAAAAAAAAAAAGTTTATTTACAAATGTAGAAAAAACTTAAGAGAAAAGGTTACCTTTTATTTGAAAAAAAGAAAACTTTATTATCACAGTGACGGTGGCGAAGAATCGGGTCTCATAGGCCCAAAATTTATTGCGAGAAGGGTGAATCGGAAAAAAAGAGAATTTAAACAAGTTGGAATGCAGACTGTGTTGGGGGCTGCATAGGTTTTATCAGCGATCGAGATTCCTAAGGTTGTCGCCTCAGATGTTTGGAGTTTCTGAATGGAACTGCATATCCCTTTCTCTCTCTCTTCCTAACAAGAGTCACACACCCGCGTTTTGCTCCAGTACTCGCACCTAGCACTACCTTCTCATTTTTCCCTTCTCATTCTTTCTTGCATTTTTGGCTACACCATTTCTTTTTTTACAAAATTAATTGTATTTAGTTTGTTGGGTTCTGCCACTTGATTTTTATAAAATCCTATTTATAATTTAATTGCTACTAAATGAAGCTATTAATTAAAGTTTAGTTATTTGATTGGTCTGCTACATCATCATTAAAGATTACCTGGTTATTACCGAAAGCTTAGCGTGGATACAACGATAGCGTGACAGGGTTAATTTTAAAAAGCCCCTCCAAAGTGTTTTTTTATAATTCTCTCCAAAGTGTTTTTTTATAATTCTTACACGTTTTTCATATGATCTTGATAAAAAAAATCTTAATTCTATCATTCCGCAAAACACACAGCAGAGAACTTTGAGTACACAACTACTTGTAAAACTGTTTTTTGGCTGAACTAAATTTGTTTTCAATTTATATGAAATATTTTTTTTCCAAATGTAAGCCTTTTATTTCTAAAGTAATCGATCATGTATCAATTAATTAAAAAGAAAATTTTCTGGTTTCCTCTACTTGGCGAGTGAATTAACAGGAAGTCCAAAGAAAGGATACTTTTTTTATAAACCTATTAATCTTATTAATATACATATTTAACAACATTTAACATGCTTACACAAATTAACACGATTTAACATAAATAACAACTTAAAACACCCGTTAGCATACAAAAAAAATTGATATTTGTAAACTAAAAAAATTATATATTAATTTGTTTTTAAATTTAGAAATCAAAATATAATTAAAATTTAAAACAAATTTTAATTTCACGTAGAGAGACTCACCCAAACATATTTCAACCCAACTAATTTCACAGCCAATTCAAATCTAAAAGAGAATACTTGTACACAAATATGAAACCAATAATATTAAAAAGGGAATTAAAACCAACCTCAAGATGCAAAGAAGAATTCTTACAACAGTGGATGGATCCTCGAGTGTTTAGTATTGAAGTCTCACAGAACAAATATAATAAAAGAACACAAATTGAAAGGTGAGTGGTCTTACTTATATAACTTCTTAAAGATAATAAATCTCATCTAATCTATAATCTAGGCAAATCTGCTATTAAAATTTTGAAATTAAAGATAAAATCTTTATCTAAAAACTGAAATAAATAAAATAAACTAAAATCTTTAGGATAAAATAAATCTAACTGAAATATCTTTGTCAAAGATTATAATATTTCGATAAACAAATCTGTAAGGTTACGTTAAATAAATATATAATAATAATTATTATAATAATAACGTTTATTTAATAGAAAGAAAGTGAAAATAATAAAACGATAATAAAAGAACACAGATTGAAAGGTGAGTGCGTCTTACTTATATATCTTCTTAAAGATAATAAATCTCATCTAATCTATATTCTAAGCAAATCTACTATTAAAATTTTGAAATTAAAGATAAAATATTCATCTAAAAACTGAAATGAATAAAATAAACTAAAATCTTTATCTTTATAATGGATAAAATAAATCTAACTAAAATATCCTTGTCAAAGATTATAGTATTTCGATAAACACAACTGTAAGGTTACGTTAAATAAATATATAATAATAATAACGTTTATTTAATAGAAAAAAAGTGAAAATAATAAAACGACACGAGTCAAATGATGCTGCCACCTTCTGGGCCTGGCTCGTGCGTGGCAAAACGGCAATGTCGTTTGTTGGTAAGCGTGGACAAAGTAAAGAAGGAGGACATGAGTTGAGTTGAAGACAGAGAAAACTGAAGAAGAAGAAGAAGAAGAAGAAGAAGGAGAAGAGGCAAAGATGATATTGCAGTTTTTCGTGCTTTCTCAGAGAGGCGACAACATCGTCTACCGCGACTGTGAGTGCTTTATTTTCTCTTTCTCCCTTCCGTTTCCATGATAATCCATTTTCATTAAAACAATTTCCAATTAAATTTTTCTATCCGACGGGGAGTGATTGCCAACAAAATTCACCCACCCTGCACCTTATAGCTAGGGTTTCACTAATTAATGAATTAAATGAATGCAGATCGTGGTGAAGCTCAAAAAGGAAGCGCCGAGACATTCTTCCGAAAAGTCAAGTTCTGGAAAGAGGATGTCGAGGGAGATGCTCCGCCTGTTTTTGTAGGTATTTCATTCATTATGTCATTTATCATCTTTTTCTTTTCACATTTCTCGAGAATTTATTCCAAACATTTCCAAATATATATTTCTGGGACTGCATGTTCCCTCAGGGTATGGTAGTTGTTGTGCTTTGTGTCATTTATTGATTATTGATTAACGATGAAAAAAAATCAGGAAAATTTGCACTTTGCTTGTTTTAGTTTTTAAATGATATTCACTATTCCCCGTTTAGATTTTAAAAATCCCTTATGGGTGTGTTGCCACTTCTTTAGTAAATGCATAAGGGAGATGGGAAATGAGTGTCTTTGTTTAAAACTGAAGGTTAGAGAGTGTGTTAAAAAGAGCGTATTACCTATCACTTGCCTCGCTTAAAACTAAAGGGGTCAACGCAAAAGTCATCTAAAAAGACCTAAATGTGAGAGCAATTTGTCCTAGTTTTCTTACTTTTCTTTGATTTTTAGCCGATCGTTTTGATTTATGTACCTTTCTGTTTTTCGCAGAATATAGATGGTGTGAACTACTTCCACGTGAAGGTTGCTGGATTGCTATTTGTTGCTACAACCAGAGTCAATGTCTCCCCTTCTCTTGTTTTGGAACTTTTGCAAAGAATTGCGCGTGTCATCAAAGATTATCTCGGTGTTCTTAACGAAGACTCCTTTCGAAAGAACTTTGTGCTCGTTTATGAATTGCTAGATGAAGTGATTGTAAGTATTTACTTACTATTCTTGCTTCAACTGATGGTTTCTTAGGGAAAATACCTGTATATGCATGTTGGATGTGAAAGCATGTTTGCCCAAACTTCATTGGTAAAACGTTTGTCCTAGCACCTTTGATTTCTTTTCGTCATTTACACTTTAGTGATTATTCCTATCAGTTTTTATTGACTGTTGTCTACAACTATTCACATGCCAAGTCTCCCATGAACAAGTTTCCAATTTTCAACTCTCGATGTGCTAAAGCTGACAGGTTGATCAGATATGAAAGCACACTTTTGTAAAATTACCTTTTAGTCTAAGTGTCACATTTTGGGAGGCAGGAAAACTATTTAATTTGTACAGAATCTACAGATGCTTGATAGTTTTAATCCAACCATGATGTATGGATTTTTTATTTTTTTACGAGAAAAGTGAAACTTAATTGTTTACTTCATTAATATTTCTACGGCTTCTCCAAACCATTTTAAACCTTAATAACTGTTGCATGGTTTTAACTGCTGCATTTTCTGTTTGATTTATTAATACTGAAGTTTATTTGTGCCAGGATTTTGGTTATGTGCAAACAACATCCACTGAGGTTTTGAAGTCTTATGTTTTCAATGAGCCAATAGTGATTGATGCTGCACGGATGCCTCCCCTTGGTCCTGCTTCCATTTTTATGGTATGTAGCTAACTAATTGGAAATCCATTCATTTTCTTGCTGCTGGCATATTACTGGATTTCATGCATGATTTTGTTGACTTGTTACTCCTATATTTGCAGCAAGGGACCAAACGAATGCCAGGTACGGCTATTACAAAGTCTGTGGTTGCTAATGAACCTGGTGGTAGGAAGAGGGATGAGATATTTGTTGATGTAATTGAGAAAATAAGTGTTACATTCAATTCTAGTGTGAGTATGCTGGTCATCCTTTTTATGGTTTTTCCATGCTTTCTGTTGTGATGTCTTCCTTCCCTTTTACATACATTTACTGCTATAAAATTGAGGCATTTTGATGAGTTTGTTGTTGGAAGCAGGGATTTATACTTACTAGTGAGATAGATGGAACCATACAAATGAAGAGTTATCTTTCTGGTAACCCAGAGATTCGACTTGCTCTCAACGAGGATCTGAGTATAGGGACAAGTGGTAGGTCAATCAACATTATATTTTGTTCCCCTTGAAAGTTAAAACACTGAGAAAAAGTGTGTTACGTTTCTTTGTCATGTTATTTTCTTGGTAACATGTCCGGCATATTTCTTGATCGTATTCCCTGTATTAATATTTAGATTATTATGTTGAAATAATTATATATTTAGTGTTAATGGGGGATATTTTTTGTTGAGTTTATATATTTGTTGGTCTAATCATTGATGGATGGATAATTTTCTTGAAGAGATTTTTGTTGGCTAGTTGATTTTTTCTATCGTATTTGCTATTGGTATATCTTTTCATTCTCTCTTAATCCCGTTCTATCATCTTTAACAGATTATAGAGGTTCGGGTGCTGTGATTTTAGATGATTGTAACTTCCATGAGTCTGTACACCTTGATAGTTTTGAAATTGATAGAACTTTGTCATTGGTAAGTACATAGTACAGTAACTTAAATATATAGATAACGCAATAACATGTTATGCTTTTGAGTTCCTTGACGAATTACTATTCCATTGTTTGGTAGGTACCTCCAGATGGTGAGTTTCCAGTCATGAATTATCGTATGACTCAACCTTTTAAACCACCATTTCGTATTACTGCATTGATTGAAGAAACAGGATCCCTGAAGGTGGTTTAGATCCCCCTTCTTCTAACTTTCCTAGTCTACACGTTGTTTAGCATGTACTGATGGTCTTCATATTTTTATAGGCTGAAGTGACAATTAAAGTGCGAGCTGAGTTCAACTCAAATATCAATGCTAGCACTGTTCTTGTACAGATGCCTCTGCCATCTTTGACAGCTCGGTATATACATTTTCTTCACGATTATTGCGCATTTAATTTCAGTCATAGTTGACAGTAATGATTTAGTGCTCTTCTCCATAATCAGCTAGTTAGCTGAGTAACAGGCTAATTGGGCTGTTTAATAGGTTGGGATGTTTGATAGATTGTCAAGATTTAACTCACTATAGGCCATATATTGGGTTTGTCAAATGAGATAACCTTCAAACCACATAAAAAAAAAAGAAAAATTCGTCATGCTTTTAAAATCAAAAGATTTAGCGAATAACATTTATGTTAGCAGAATTGGTGCAATCTTAGCCTTTGAATAAGCAGCAGAATCTGTTTCATTTTTCTATCTGCACTGCATCAAGCCCAAAAGATAGACATTAGTAATTCACCACGTAGCCAGAAAATCACTGGCTGATGACAGGTTTCGTTGTCACGCCTGGTTGCTTGCTTGTAAATTTTTGTTGCTACCAGTAGAATGGATGGACATTCAACTGCAGGAGATTTTGAAATATAGAAAATATACGTGAAAACCAAATATGGCAAATGATATCAATACGAACAACAGCCAATTTTACCACACTCACTTGTAATAGCAAGCCGTTCCTTTTTCAGTGCTAGTATTCCCACATAAGCATTCAAGATCAGAGCTCAATGCCCAATATTGGGTGTCTAATCTTAAATCAGAACTCAAAGCATTCAACGTACAAAATGAAAAGAGGAAAACAAAAATGGCTACTGGGCGATGCACCACTGGTAGTCACAGACTCAGGGGTGAGTGGCTGGTGGATAAGAAAAAGAAATGAGATAAGTACGGAAACTATTCATGTATATGCTGGAGCCTGGTTTATTCTTGATGCGATGGGATGGTTGGAATCTGATATACTGAATATGCTACCTTTTGTTTGTCTCTGTGTTTGTGATGTAATTTATTGCACATACACGCTGAGATGCTCCATTCATTACATGATTTAAGTACTATCCCGGTTACTTAATCTTACATCTTTTTAGTAAAATTATTTTCAATTTTTCAGTGTTAATTTTGAGTTAGAACCTGGAGCAGTTGGACACACCACTGATTTCAAGGAAACAAATAAAAGACTGGAATGGGGCCTGAAAAAGGTAACATATACTGTTTGTTTTCCACTGATAATCAGTATATCTTTAAATACTTATCTACGGATGTTCGAGGCTAATACCCGTCATTAGAGGAAAACAATTATGTTTGGTCCATCCTCTTGCAGGTTGTTGGTGGATCTGAACACACTTTACGTGCAAAGCTGACGTTTACACAGGAATTACATGGTGCATTGCTTGTTAATAATTATTTTTTAGCTCACTGTTTCAAAAGGCGTTGTTCTTCTCTGTAATGAATTAAATTGTTTTATACTGAGCACAGGAAATATCATGAAAGAAGCAGGACCTGTTAGCATGACTTTCACCATACCTATGTACAATGCTTCAAGGCTTCAGGTAAACTGCTAGGGATTTTCTTGGAACTATGTTTCTTCTATTATATTTATTTAACAAAATGTGTATTGGAATGTTATAGTGCCATAGTTTTACTGCTAATCTATAAATTAATCTTACTATGTCTTTGTTGATTTTCGAAGCTGGTGTTACTGGGCTAAATCGGATAGTGTTATCATTCCTAATGATTTTATATGTAGATTCAACTTTCCTGCATTATTGCAATTTGATTTTGTATCTGGTTTACATGAACTCCACCTTAAATAGATCCAAAAAGCCATTTCCTGATGCAGGTTAAGTATTTGCAAATAGCGAAGAAATCAAAAGCGAATAATCCTTATCGCTGGGTTAGATATGTAACAGAAGCAAACTCATACGTTGCCCGGTTGTAATTGGAATCTCTGCAAATCCGAAGTCCGAGGTTACTTGCTTTCCAACTCATTGATGTCCATGTATGCTGAATTATTCCAGAAAACTAGGAGTAACATTTTGAGTTAGTTAACGTCGTTGTTTAATTTGCAGTTAAATATGGGGGTATGGCTGCGTAAGACTGTACTGTACATGTCAAAGATGATTTACACGAGATAATGAATGACCAGATGGAACTTGAGTTGATTATTGGATAAATAAAAAATGTACAAGACAAATTACTAGGAAGGCTGTGATAGTAAAACTGTGTAACGTTGAGGGGCAGACTGGTAAAACTCAAACTTTTTAAAGACTTTATGTAATCTCATTAGTGTTATGATGTGGTGAGGCTCCTAAGTCATGGGGTGGTCTAGAGATATTGGTTGGAATGTATATGCGCCATTGAACCTGAGCTGGTTTTGACGAGAATGCGATTCCCTTGGCCCGTCGTTTGTCGTTTGTCTCCGAGCTTTAAGAAACAGTCAAAAAGGAAAAAGTGAGATGAAACCGGAAAGTCGTAGAAAGAGTAAGTGCAGTAGCAATATACTTTTTGTTGGGTCGATGTTCCTTTGTCCAAAAGCATATTGAAAATCACACGATTCAGTTTCGAATGCCTTCGATTAATAGGAGTATATGATCAATATAACAAAATAATACACTTTATAACAACTATCGATATACTGAAAACGTATACAGCCTACAGCCTTATTGCTGAGTTTAGGGTTATATTTTACACCTTCAAAGTCATAATCTTGTTTTTTCATCTCAGTTCTTCAAACATTGGTAAATAATGTGCGAAGGTGTCACACTGTAAACCACGAATGATTATTTAGGTTGGGCATTAGAGGAATTGAGCCAACCTAGATCTTATAAAATGGTGTTCCATGTTTTTCTGTCGCCAATAATGTGTCGCATTGACATGTTTGATTGAGCTAAAAGCTAGAAGGATTGGACTGTTAACAGTTGTTCTGGCAACATTGTTTTGTTTGTGCAGAGCTGTTTGCCGTTAATTTGTAGTGCTTTTTGTTTAGTTTGAGTTGATTTAAATCAAGCAGAAACGTATTCTTGTTAGGTAGAAGAATTCGTCGGCAGAACAGTACAGTGGCCATTTAAGTAGTAACATGATGTTCAATTTAGTTGTTACTATGAATGCATCATTGTTGGCAGTGATGTTACATTCTGCACAATCATTTGATATAATATACATATTCAAACGTAATTTTTTGTTTTTCAAAAGGATTCCTACTCATGTTACCAGTCTTATATACCATAATTAGCATGAACCCCTTTTTTTTTTCGCTTAATTTGGTCTCGATCAGAATTTAAAAGCATATCTGCAACTATAACAAAGCAAGTGAGAAGGGTAGGTGCATCTTTTGATTGATATTTTTTATGGAATTCTTAGTCTCTAAGCATACTTTTGTATATATGCCATAGAACAGCTAAATATTTTAGAATACAAATAGAATTTTTTATGCTAAAGTTTAGCATTTCTATAACATTCAATGGTGCGATAAGTTTAGTATTCTTAAGATTAAAATTGCAATTATTATATATAAAGTTATATTCCATAGAAGAAAATATGAAGATAAAAAAAATCACGTCTTTTCGCTACTATTATATACGAAGACATTAAGGAGTGCGTTACACCTCACTTTGACTTCCTTAATAGGACCTAGCCGCAACATGTATATTATATTAACCCTCCAGATTGCAGTTACTGTACGAATTACGAGATCACATTTTAAACCTTAATATTATGTTAGTTACAGGAATAATATCCTTTCGATCAGAAAAAATATTTCTTGCTCTACTTTTTTCACTTGTAAAGATTTTCCAGAATATATTTTATCATTTCAGCATAAATTTTTAAAACAAAATATAAATATATCTTAAAATCTTTTACATCAGAGAGTTTCATTTAATAAAGACATTTATTTTAGGATGCTACAAAATCTTATCGTAGTAGGTTAATATTTAGAGCTTGTTATTGACCAAATTAACCCCAGATAAAAGTTTTTTAAGTATATCATATATGACCAATAAAAAGGCTCCTTAAGAATATAATGAACTTGTTAAAGATGTGATACGTTTTAGTTTTTGCGGCTGAGTAACCAAATTTTAACCAGATAATGGGAATCTACACGTGATCGAATGATAGCCATTTTGAATTATTTATGTTTCCAGAGATTATCCACTAAATTAGAGAATATCAGCCATAAAATACGATTTACCTTCTCTATTAATGTATCTGTCCAAATACAGGTAACTGTTGCTCTCGTTAATTCTTTTCCCACTATCGATCTTTATTTTATTTTGTTTTTACCGATCATTTTTATATACTCACTGTTTACTTTAGTTGTCCATTTTTATATTTCTGATATCAACTTTTTAGTAAAAGCATGTAAATATGACGTGTTAAATTTATGTGTATAAATTCAATGGATTGTTGCTCTCTCTTTGACCTTTCTGGTAAGAATAAGAAAAGTTGAAAAGTACTGAGGCATGGACCCTTTCAATTTATAGTACAAATAAATCATAACCTGACAAATTTATGAATAGTGGCGTCTGATAATTCGTTTTTGAAAAGAAAAGAAGAGAGAAAAATTGTAGACTAATGAAGTCCATATACATCTGATATTTTAAACAAGTACAGCAGCAAAATCACCACCATTTACTCTTACAGACACGTGCTACTCACTTTTATATTTTCTGGTTAGATTAGATTAGATTAGATTAGAACTCTGGTTTAATTTAACTCTTCTTTCATCAAACTCAAATACTCATAAAATAACTTCATTCTTATCGATTACGTCAAGCTTTTGATAAAGGAATGGGTTAGTGGGTTGACGATTAATTAAAGTGAAATAGTGCACCCCTCTTATCGGCACAACCTGCTGCGCTCTGTTGACTTAGATAGCATCATTTTCCCCTTTTTTTCTTTTCTCGTAATTTGAAAGGAAATCAAAGTGAGTATTAATTACCACAAACAGATGGTGCTCAAGAAGTGAACCCTGAAACCATAATCCAAACCACAAATTTGAGCATGACCCGTTTTTGTTCCTTGGACACACATTCATAATAATAATAATACACCCTCTGTTTCCACTCACCTTTTTATTCAATCATCTTCTCTTTTCTCTTTCCTTCACTCTCTTCAGTTTTCCCCATACCTTATGCATCATAACTAATCATTATTATGGAAGCCCCTGATTGTATCTATCGTGGCCAAGTAGTGAGCATTCTCCCAAGTGCTCCTACCCCAAAACATTCTCTCTACTTGTCCAATCTCGACGACCAAAACTTCTTAAGGTTCTCCATCAAATACTTGTACCTCTTCAAAAACTCCTTCAACTTGGACTTGTTGAAGTCTTCTCTCGCCAGAGTTCTAGTGGATTATTACCCCTTGGCCGGTCGCTTGAGAACCGTCGATGATCACAAGCTTGAGGTCGATTGCAATGGACAAGGTGCTCTCTTTGCCGAGGCTTTCACTCACACCACTCTTCATCAACTTCTCGAATCTTCCAAGACTCCAAACAAGTCTTGGAAGAAGTTCTTGTACAAGGTCGAAGCTCACTCTTTCGTCGATGTTCCTCCTCTCGTAGTCCAGGTTTCATTAACTCTTTCTTCCTTCAATTTTTTTTTAATTCTTCAATCCCTGCTTAATCTTCTGATCCTCTGTTCATGAAAAGGTTAATAGTGACACAGAATATGTAACTTGTGCATTTAGTGTCCACTGTTTACGTTTAGGTTCAAAGAACTTTGCTTTGACGTGAAGACGTGTGCTAGAAATATCTGTCTCTCTCTCTATATATATATTATATGAATTTATTGTGTCAAGGTTCTACACTTTTGTTTCTGTTAAATGAACGTCTTTCATCACTATGTGCTATCATCCACTTTTCTTCCTTTTCTAATTTGTCTCTTTCACATGGATGAAATCCATTTTCATAAAATATTCACATTTTCTTTACAAAATATAAACTGCCCAGTGAAGCACACAGATATATGAAAGTTGGTATCAGTTTGAAGTGTTTTTTGTTCTTGATTCGTTCATGAACTAGTAGGTTCGTCACTGCTTTTATAAGTCATCAAATATCAGATTAAAACTATCAATCACCAACTCTAAACAATGTTTTAAGTGTTATTATTTTCATAACTCTAAAGTTCTTCTCTTCCACACAAAAAACAGAGTTTTTCCCGTAAGTAGTGTTATTTTCCTTACAACGATTTCTTAATAATAAAATAAGTAATTTTTATTTAAAATTCAATAATTAAAAATGAGGCAAATTTTTTTTATAAAAATATTCATGGACCTGGTATATTGAATGATTTTTATTTTTTTTACATTCGCTCAGAATTTCTTCCATTAATCCATCACAGAAACTGTTATGTTTCTCTATCAAATGTATCCACAATTTTCTCCAATATTATAAATCACAGCACAGCCATAGTTTATGTGCAGAATCGGAAAAAATATAAATATATAAAAAAAAAATTGAATGTGAATGTTATTTGCAGGTAACGAAACTGGGTTGCGGAGGAATGATCCTGTGCACGGCGATCAACCACTGCGTGTGCGACGGCATAGGCACGTCCCAGTTCCTACACGCTTGGGCACAGCTGACGAAAACGCCAGAAGCGGAATTGACGATCGTGCCCTTCCACTGGCGCCACGTGCTGAAACCCAGACACCCCGCGCAGGTAAAGTTCCGTCACGGTGGCTACACCGCATCAAACCCAACCCCTCAAGTGGACCTCCTAAAGTTGATACAGTCACAGCCCCTGGTACCCACGTCCTTCACCCTCACCCCCTCCCACGTCCTTGGCCTCAAGAAACAGTGCGTCCCTTCCCTGAAGTGCACCTCCTTCGAAACCGTTGCGGCTCACACCTGGCGCTCTTGGATTCGCTCAGTGGGCCAATCCCTACCGTCCAAACTCCTTGTGAAGCTACTTTTCTCGGTCAACGTCAGAACAACAGTTGACCTTCCGCAGGGGTATTACGGGAACGGATTCTTGCTAGCGTGCGCCGAGAGCAGCGTGGAGGACTTAGTGGACGGTAACCTGCGCCACGGGGTGAGGCTTGTGCAGGAAGCCAAGGCGAGGTTGAAGGAGGAGGAGTACGTAAGGTCAATGGTTGACCTGTTGGAGGACAAAACTGTAAAAACGGATCTTTCGACGAGTTTGGTTATTTCGCAGTGGGCGAGACTGGGGTTGGAAGAGGTGGATTTTGGGGAAGGGAAACCTTTGCATATGGGTCCTTTGACTAGTGATATTTACTGTTTGTTCTTACCCGTCGCCGGTGACGCTAATGCCGTGCGAGTGCTGCTGTCTGTCCCCGAGACCATGGTGGAACGTTTTCAGTATCACATGATGAGACAAAGCTGGGAAGAAGAAGAAGAAAACGGATTCTTCTGAAATCTTGGTTCCCTTCCCCATGCATGCGTACTCCAGTTTCGGTGTGTTCAACGTTGTTATATCGATCTTTGTTTCGGTTTTTTTTTTTTTTTTGGGGGCAGTAATTAATAAGAAGCTAGTTTTTTTTTTTTACCTGGTGGCTTGGAGGAGAAGTTGATTAGTGATGGTGAAAGACAGGTTGATGTGCATCGTATCCTCCTCATTTTCTACAATGTTGTTGGTCCACAGAGTCCGTGATTTCTGACTCTGATTTGTGATGGACGCGTCGGTATTACTGTCCCACAAATTATGTCTCAACACTTTCTTTCTTCCATCAAATCTGTGACATCAAGTTACCATCATAATAAATATATTATTTAAATAATATGCCTCCTATGCCGAAAGTTGCCAAATTTCACGCTACTTAAAGTTCATTTTTTTTAATTGGTTTATCGTAAAAACTTTGTATATGATATTTAATTTGAGAAAAAAAAAGGGAAGTATGTTGATGAATGATTTAATTAAAAACTGTTTATCTAGAATAAAATGTTTCACTTTCCCATAATGTCATGTCAAGATGATGGAACCTTAGGATGGTTCAGTCATGAGATTGCCATAAATCACGAGAAGCTAAGAGGTCCATCCATATATATATATGATTTCAGTTCCAAAATCTAATTAAACCCACCATTCACGTCTTAAACCAAAAAGGGAAAATTTACTGTTCTAATCCCTTACCGTGTGCTAATCTTATTTACTTTATTCTGTGTTTAAATGAGTGAAAAGTTGAAGTGGTTATGGTAATCCATGATTGCTTATGTAATTTTACTTTTAATCTTTACAACAGTGAAAGCAAATAATGTTGGGGAGAATTAAAAAAGGAATGAATGAATATTGGGGAAGTCAAAAAAATGTATTGGGGGAGGTCCAATGGTTGAGGAATTGATAAGATAAGATTATGGTTATAATTATAAAAGTATAATAATAAAAGTAAGAGTATGCAGAAGAGTGAAGGCACATCATATATTGATTGATGATATCTTTTTCGTTTAAATTTGGTAGATATAGATGCACACATAAAAAAATAGAAGATGCTTTTCTGATCTTGCACCTGTTGCTCTTCCAATCTTTTTCACAAAAAGTGACAAGCATTATCCAATCAAAACCTCGTTAACGGTACCTAAAAAGTGCCAATTCACCGACGCAACCTCCACTTTCTAATACCAAAACTTTAATCCAAGTTTATTCATATTGCTCCTGTATATTTTAACAATATTTGTATACGTATAGCATTATTGAGACATTCAATTATTAATTAGCCAGTGTATATTGTATTTAAAAATGGTTCAATCAGGTCTTTTTCAGTAAAAAATTATTAATGACATCGAACACTACTAATATTTAAAATGACTTACAAAATTAAGTATTGATATTTATATTAAAATTTAGTGAATCAAGTCATTAATAAAGTTAACAATATTAATAATTTTTGTTTGAAATGAATCAAATTGAGATATTTTTTTTAAAAATTGAGACTTGATTGACACCTTTTAAAAACTGATACTAAATTGACATATGAGTACCGCCAAATTAATTAAACCTGTAAAATAAACCTTGAGTGTACATTATTTAATAGTCATAAAAGTGTCATCATTTCATATAATTGTTCTGACTAAGATAATAATGAGATTCCATCTTTAAATATTTGATAATTTAAGTAAAAACATATTTTAAGTAAACGTTACACGCACCTAATCCAACCATGAAGCTATGCTTTATTGTCTCTATTTTTTTTCATTGAAATATGATTTCAGTTAATGCACACTTTCTGAGGTTAAAGAATACTGAAACAATTATTTTCTTGTTAGTCAAAATATATATTTTATTTCATATTTTGGCAGTGCGATGCAATACGTCGTCACTGCAATGTACTGCAAAAATCCCACCCAAACTTTACCTGCGCGTGCCATAATAATAATAATATAATCTATGACAGTTGGTTATGGACAATAAATCTAATATATTTAAAATTATATATTATTTTGACCATAAATTCACATTGAATTAAGTGTATATTTGATCTGAAATGAAAAATTGGGTTTTGTTTTATGAAAGAAAAAAGAGTGACAGTATTTATCCAACTCCTCCACCACCACTACTTTGGTCATGCTCCTCATCATTCTTACCATACGATATTATCAAACTAGCTTGTTACATCAACAATTTTGAATAATATAACCATATTTTAATATCTAATAGATTTTTACATTTTTTTTTACATATATAAGTTTATTTTCTTAATGATTGCGTTATTTCTACAACTAGATTGTCAAGTGATTGATCAAATTATAAAAACTCAATAAAGCTTTTGTTATTAAGTATGTATAAGTTAGAAGAAGAAAAAAAATGAAAAAATACGTATAAAAGATGTTTGATGAAAAATAACTAAGAGAACTTTCTTATTTTTTAAATTTTAATATATATTAGTTCATAAACTTTAAAAGTAAATAAACATAACTTTTTAATGTACAATTTTTTTTTCGTGTTAAATGATACTTCAGATTAATATTTGAGCTATAACATATTGACACGCCGGCCTCGTCAACATAAAAAATCATAATTTGATTAAGAAAATTATATATTTTTTTAAGCTTAAGAATTGAATTGTATTAAAATTTGAAAAAAAAACAAATTCTAATTTGGTGAAAGTGTAAGAATGAAAAACAACTGTGAATTAATTAATAGATAAAGTATATACGATGAATATTTTAAAATAAATAGTGTAGTTATATTTTGATTCAAATGTTGTACGTGAACATAATCCCAAAAGGCATATTTATATCCCATAGGTGAGTGGTGGACTGAAATCTAAAATATTCTAGTGAGTACATTGATGACACACAAAATAGCATAAAATTGAAGTAATATTATAAAACTCACTGTGTTCATGAAAGCCATGTTGTTATACTTTATGATGAGGTGGGATATTTATAATTTGGAAATTATTTAAAATACAAACTCAACGAATGTCTTTTTTAGTGTTCTAATTATTCATCTGGGTATAACTGGTAATCCATAATAATTAAGGGTGTCTGAAGTTAATCACAATATTGCAAGATGACATTAACATTAGATAAATAGGTATAGTTTTATCAAATAGATTTGTTAAAAAACTCACCCAATTATATATATTTGTTTTCTTTGAAGGTGATGATATTGTATTAATCATAAACAAAAAGAATCGAAATCTTTTGAAATCTAAAATATAACATACATCGCAAATGTCTTATTTGGAGTATCACAAATATTTGAAAGGAGTGATTGATGTGTCTAGTCTTGTAAGCTTCTTTTTTTTTTTATGGAAGGGACGTCTTTCTAAGCTTATCCAAATCAACAAGGAATCATAAATTTCACCTATCTCTTTAATATAACCAGCTTCCTTCTTGAACTCCCACGTTTAATAACTTCATCTTCACATACATATAAAAAACTAAATTACTTTTTATTTCTATATCATACGATTTTTGTAGTCATCATTTTCATTATTACAATTGTCACCAAGGAAGAACAAAAGAGAGAAGAAAAAAAGAAAAACAAATATTAAATATGATTTTAGTTTTTAAACATAGACTTGAAATTTTTTATTATTCTAAATTTTAATATTTAATTTTCAAAATTTTAACAATAATGAAATATAATTCTTTTATCCTATATGTTACTGATATTTGAGCGAAACATATTAAAAACTTTAACAATTTAAATGTCGTTCTGAATTGTGTTTGAAAATTAACATTAAAAAATTTATATTTATTCGTTTATAAAGTTTGAGAATCAAATTATATCAAAATTTAAAATATAGAAGAATTTTAATTTCAATTCCAAAATTTAAAAACTACAAATATATTTAAGGGAAAAAAAAGAAAAACACTCGAGAACATATTTTATGTGTTTTAAAAAACTCTTTCGACATACATTTTATGTGAGATATTCCAGAAAATTCATTTTAAAAAATATCAATACATTCCAAAACGTTTTTTTTCAAAATACATTTTATAGGTTCTGGAAAAGTTTTTTTCAATTTTTTTTTTCAGAAATTTCGTTCTAAAAATTTCATTTTGAGAATTTAGAGAAACTTGTTTCATAAATTTTCTGAAACATATAATTAAAAAGTCACTTTTATGCAAGATAAAATATAATTTTAAAAATTTGCTAGGTGCGCGAAGAAATTGTGGAATGCTGAAAGTATGTTTTACTATTTTCACCCTCAATTTTACTGTTTTCACCCGTATGTTTTATTAATTTGGACATTACAAAATTAAAATTATCCTACAACCTTAACTCGTAGTAAAATATCTTCATCCTTGTGCTTATTCTTTTACCATCTTCCTTCTTTACATGCATAGATTTATGTTAAATTATAGAAATATTTTTTATTTAAAGTTATTTTTTTTAGTTAATTGTAAATATCTATAGAACTATTTACAAATTATATCTTTTAAGAACGAAAGATTTTCAAGTTTGATTGTAACATAATTTTTTGAGTATTTAACATTTTCTTTTCTACCCAAATCCCTTACTAAAATAAGTTATTTATATTTTCTCACTTAAACAATATTTCAAAAATTAAATCCTTTTGTTCAATGCATAGCAAAAACACTTAACTTTTATAGTTTTGTCAATTGATATGAGGTGTAAATCTATTATTACACAAAAAGAAAAACTAATATTTCGTCGTGCTTTGGATCTACATATATAACAAAAACTACTTGTTTTTATCGCATAATCATACATATGAAAACTAATTTCCGTCCACGGTAATTTTAATTTGGGTTAAATATGTTTTTGGTCCCTTAACATTTAGTGAATTTTTGAATTAGTTTATTTCGAAACTTTAGACCGTTTTAGTCCTTCATCTTTCAAAATACGTGAATTTAGTATTTTTAATCAAATTTTGTTATATTTATATGATGTTTCGTATGTATTTCAGAATTGTATTTGAGTTATTTATATTGTTTCACACATTTTTATTTTAATGTTAAGTCAAATACTATTATGTAACGCATTTGAAATGTCAAATAAATTTAACAAAATTTGATTAAAAGGACTAAATTCACATATTTCGAAAGATGAAGGACTAAATTGGTCTAAAATTTTGAATTTTTTTTAAATGAACTAATTTCAACATTCACCGAAAGCTAATGACCAAAAACATATTTAACCCTTTTAATTTTTAAAACAAGTGATGCGAATATTAAACAGAGGAGTGTAAATAGTGTGGGCCGTGTATTTATTTGCACGTTCCATTAAAAGGACTTTTTTTTTATTCATACACTCATTTTGTTGAGTTTACACATTCCTTTTTCTTCACAAAAATAGTATTGTCAAAATCGCATTTCCACTGTGATCATTGCACAGCAGGAAAAGAAAATGTTTTCATGGAATAATTTTTATAAAGTGAAAAAAAAAGAAATGTAAGAATAAAGAAAAAGAGTGTGAGAATGACCCAGTGGAAATATTAGAAATTTAAAGTTATGAGTGGGCCTGGCCTAGGAATGTTTTGGTTTTATGATTCCCTAATGGGCCTGTGCGAATAAGAACATTAATGGGAATTTTAATATATTAGAAAAAAAAAAGGAAGCAATTTGTGGGCATAATAAAAGATTAAAATTGTTCCTGACCGACATTTAAAATTCGGATTAGGTTCTTCTATACTTCTACTGAAACCTTTGACTTATTTTTATTCAATACAAAAAAAAAAGTGTACTCAATTTAATTATAATAATGGGAGCACTTACTTTTAATTATTGGAGTTTTGATTGTATTTTCAATTCAAAATTTTACATATTTTTTTTAACTTATCTACACTCTTTAGGTTCTAATAAGTTGCTATTTTGAGAACTTGGTTTTGAATTCCACTTTTGTGTATAAAAAAAGTTCGTAAGGGAGATTATATTTTACTAATGGAAATTACTAAATAACACAGCTAAAAAAATACGAGCACCCTTTAAAATGTATGAATTTCACAAAAATTACATATTTCCTATTATTTAGTTTACAAATTTCAATCTGTTCCATAAATTCATCAAAGTTAAATCGCTTATTGTAGTAAACATTTGAAATCATTAAATATTTGATGATATAGTAACTTTAAAATGTAATTAGAGTGACCCAGAATATATAATAAATGAATTATAATTTTGCATATTTAAAATAATAATAATAATAATAATAATAATAATAATCTAATTTAACATTTTTTAATAATATTAAATCATCACAATTTCAAGATAATTCTGGTTATTTTTCAGAATACAGCATATATTATGTTTCATGTACTATTAAAATTTATTATCGCAGCGGGATTTAATTAGAAAAAAAAAATCATAAAATAAAAGGATGTTTGAGTAATGCTTAATAGGAAAGACTGTAGGGTGAAAAGTGTATGACAAAAGATATTTTCAATTTTATGAAAAATAAACGTTTTTGGTAGACGTATAATTGATTTCTTGAATAAATGTTTGTAAAATAATTCCATCAAGATTAAAAAATCATTTGACAATAATTTGGAAGTGATTTTACCATTTTACATTTTTCAAATTGTGACACTGTATACTCCAGAGCACACTAAATTATCTTACATGATTCATGCTATTAGAAAGGAGAAGAAGGATAAAGGGAAACCAAAATAAGAATTAATATATATATATATATATATATATATATATATATATATATATATATATATATATATATATATATATATATATGAAAAAGTTAAAGAGGGAGGTAAAATTGGCGCCAAGTTGCACATGATGAACTCATAAATGGTGGACCCACCAATGCAGAGTTAGGAAGATAACATCTGAAACATGGAGATAATTTACATGTGAATGAGGTGAAGCATATATAAGATAGATTCGTGTATCAATTTGTTCATAGATTTCTTTTGTTTCTGAAAATAGGATGTTGTATCCAAATTTACTGTACCATTAATTTTGTCTTCCGCCGACACTCCGTGTGTCCGCTTCATTATTAACGAACACTCCGAAAAGGAATGAACCAACTTACGTGTCATTCACCCCAAAACAAAAAACAAAAACGTTATAAGTTTTCAGATTTATCTGTCTTGGATTTCTGTTTCACTTCCCCTCCGTCTTCGTTGACATGTCAACTAACCTCTGTGAGTAATAAAAAAACTCTCCCTTTTCTTTCTTGTTTCGAATTGTGCTTTATCATCGTTATTTCGATGTTTCTTGGTTAAGAATTTGTGTCAAGATTTCGTTTCTTTTACATTTTAAGGTGTAGAACAGCTAGCTGAGTGTGATTGACTGGAATTAAACTTCAGTGGATTGGATATTTGCCAAGAAATTATTAGTTCTGTATGAAATTTAAAGTGTTGAGAGTTTATTGTTATTTTGATTAGGCTTTGAAGGATTGGATGAAAGAAGAGAGAGGAAACTGAGTTTCGAGAATAATTCAGAGGATGAGCGGTGGAGAAGAATTGGAAGTCTGAAAAAGAAAGCACTAAATGCATCAACCAAATTCAGACATTCTTTTAAGAAGAAAAGAAGCAGAAAAGGTTGTAGCAGGAGCAATTCCCTCTCCATTGAGGATGTTCGAGATGTCAAAGAGCTTCAAGCAGTGGATGCATTTCGACAAGCACTTATGTTGGATAACTTGCTACCTCCGATACATGATGACTACCATACGCTATTGAGGTCCCAAACACTCTAACTAGTTTTTTTTTTTTTTTTTTTACACAGGAAATTCACGTATTAACACATTTCTTGCAGATTCTTGAAAGCAAGGAAGTTTGATATTGAGAAAGCAAAGCACATGTGGGCCAACATGATCCAATGGAGGAAAGAATATGGAACAGACACAATAATGGAGGTGAAGCATTTGATAAAATAATATGTATTCGATTTCATGATCTGAACATTGATGTATACTACACTGTGGTTTCTGGTGTGTAGGATTTTGAATTCAAGGAGTTGAATGAGGTTCTGAAACACTACCCTCATGGCTATCATGGCGTGGATAAGGAAGGAAGGCCTGTTTATATCGAGAGGCTAGGGAAAGTTGATCCCAATAAGCTTATGCAAGTAACTACCTTGGAAAGGTATTTGAGATACCATGTTCAGAGTTTTGAGAAAGCTTTTGCTGTTAAGTTTCCGGCTTGCTCTATAGCTGCAAAGAGACACATAGATTCAAGCACAACTATTTTGGATGTTCAAGGCGTGGTAAGTTTTGTGTGTCTAAAAGACCAATGAATGTTTCCTAAACAAAATTTAAGGTTGGAGTTTGTAATACTATACTGTCTTTATGCTTTCCAGGGCTTCAAAAACCTAACAAAGTCTGCACGGGAGCTGATCACCCGTCTGCAGAAGATTGATGGTGATTACTATCCTGAAGTATGTAGGTTTTATCTTCATTTTGTTTGAATTTTCTTATTGTTCATTCATCTAGTGCTTCTAAGTTCTATTCTCTAAATGATACTACTGTGTAGACACTCTGTCAAATGTTCATCATCAATGCTGGTCCTGGTTTTAAGATGCTCTGGAACACAGTGAAAACATTTCTTGATCCCAAGACCACTTCAAAGATCCATGTACGTGATAATTTTGATTTATTGTTCACGATTAACATTCCATATTTATGGCTCGGAGGTAATTTAGGTATAGATTTAATTGACACTTGAATGTTCCATTAGGTTCTCGGAAATAAGTTCCAGAGTAAATTACTTGAGATTTTAGACGAGAGGTAACTGTACATTCAATTCTGGTAATGGAGTGATTTCTCAATCAACTTGTTATTTGAGAATTCTGACTAATCGTAACTTTGCAGCGAGCTTCCAGAATTTCTCGGTGGTACGTGCACTTGTGTAGATCAAGGTGGTTGTATGAAGTCAGATAAAGGGCCATGGCAAGACCCAAACATTTTAAAGGTGACTGCTGTAATCAATAAATTTTAATTAGCTCTCTCAGGTTTTTAGTTCTACTTTGCATCTTACTGAGTCTGTGATTCAAGTAGAACAATTTTGAGCATGCAGATGGTTCTTAGTGGTGAAATGGGATGTTCTAAACAAATAGTTACTGTTAATAACGACGAGGGGAAAGTGATTGAATGTGACAAGATATCTTATCCAATGGTAAAGCTTCCATAACCATCTTGAATTAACCCTGAAAATTTGGTGAGTTTGGAATTTTCAGATGTTATATTAACAAATTCTTGTCTTCTGGGCTTTTGATAAAACAGATTAGAGGTGGCAGTGATACATCTACAGGAGAATCAGGATCTGAAGTTGAAGATATTGCTTCTCCCAAAGCGTGTGGGAACTGTATTAGCCCTATGTTAACTCCTGTCTATGAAGAAGTGAGTGACCATGGTACATTGATACTGATCTTGAGGTTGCAAGAAAAAAAAAATGTTTCAATAAGTTTAATTTTAAGTGACTTTACGTTTATCAGGCAAGACTGGTTGGTAAGGCTAGTGATGGTGGTCGAGTAGTTGAGCATGTTCCCATGGTTGACAAGGCCATTGTTGTTGGATCAATGCAGAAACAAGCAACATCGAGAAAGCTACTTTGCTCAACAGGTTATATAGTTCATGCACAATTATTGGTTTTGACATGCCATTATTGTTGGCTGAGAATGGATATTATTGTTACTTAAAACCTGCTGGGATGGATGTAGACACTTATTTGTTTTTTCTTTAACTGAACCAACAAATGACATTTTCAAAATATCTGTCATAATTAATTTCTAAGTTGGCATACAGAAAAAAAAAATCTAAAGGAATGAGAAGCTTGCAATTCCAATTCAATAACCATCCGCGTTCATTGAATCTGTACTTTACTACTTACCATTCCGAAGAGAGATGAAAATACGTCAAACTACTTTAATTTTTGCATGTAAAATAAACAATGTTACTTGGATTTGATTGCTGAATTTTTTTTTCTTTCTATCGAGTACTGAAATGTGAAGAATCTCCTGAGTGTTACAGCTGGCATCATTTTGGCCCTGTATACTTTTGCTCGTTCAATAGCATTTCGTGTGACGAAGGGAATACGGCACTCAGAATCTGGTTCTGCCTCAAATGTTCTTAACATGGCTGTTGGTTCAACAAATAAGGAGGAATCTCGTCCTCCTTTACGTGCTCCCGGATTCACAACGACAAACCTTTCCTCATGTACCTTAAAACGCCTCGGGGAGCTTGAAGAGAAAGTTGACATGCTGCAGTCAAAGCCTAATGTGATGCCATACGAGAAAGAGGAGCTGCTCAATGCTGCAGTTTATCGTGTGGATGCATTGGAAGCAGAGTTGATAGCCACAAAAAAAGGTTTATATCCATTTCTGAATCACTTTTTAAACTTTTGGTGTATGTGTGTGGCATCATGTTCAACAATTTTGTGTATATCTATAACTGGTGTGTTTAACTTTGTGAACATGCTTTATACGAGGCTTTGATAAAACAAGAAGAACTTATGGCACACATAGACAATCAAGAAAGAGAGAAATTCAAGGCAAGTCGATGATGTTTGCATCTTGTTTAGATGAAGTTCTAGTTATGGTGTATGGGGACTCTTAAAAGTGTGTTCTATCTGTTTGAAATGCAGAGAAAGGTTTGCTGGTAAAGAAGACAACGTGCATGGTCGAGTTGTTCGATGGGTGGTTTCAGTATCATACTTCTCTCCCTCCACAAATATATACATTATATGAGGAGAACCAATTGACGGGCAATGATGTATAAAATTGCAGGGAAAGATTGGTTTGTATTTCTGTCATTTTCCAAATAAATTTTCATGACATCATGTTAGAATAAAAAAATCACAGTGCACGAACATAAGCAATATTTTGCTTGGCAGAAAGATTGATAATGGTACAACACCGATTAGACTGAGTTAATTACATAATGAAACAGTAACTACTATATTACATCGGATCTCTGACATGAATTCAACTTTTATCTCATCCATCATCTTTTACCTGAGAACGTTTGTACTCAACTCCTGTTAATTTTCGGATCATGATGATTTTCATTGCATCGGGTTCTTCAGTCACAGTCACCATGATTACGTACAAATTGAGGACGTAATCATGCTTTTACAAGTTGCTTTTGCCTGCACCTTGAACGGAGCAGTTCTACTGACGCTAGACTTCTGCAGTACATAATAAGCCCGTCAGATATGTTGGTACCATTAGCAATGTACCATTGATCAAGCTTCCATTATGATCCATTTCAATTAAAACAAAAGAATTGAGGAACGTACAAACGTAGGAAACGATCCGGTGTATGCTAGAACAAGATTAGCAGCTCCTTCGCCCCGGTAAACCCACTTACCTGCGTCCTCTTCCTGTAAAATGACCTCCATCAAACAGCTCTAGTAATTGCGGCTCAGATCCTTCATTTGTTGTAACTCTGACGTGATTCTCGAACCCAAATTTTCATTAGCTTAAACTATTTGGTTAATTATTCAATAATTGTTAAATTGTTTTTTTTTTTCTGTGTGGCCTAACACAAAAAGGACATTCGACTGCAATATTATTTTGTTTTCTCATAAACATATAAACATATATTGAAAATGGATGTACCTTAGTCTAGAATTATTATTTTTACCGGATGTCAACCTTTCTATCGCCATGGGAATCGCGACGGAACAATGGTTTGAAAAAGAAAATGCATTTAAAAAGAGATTTGAAGTCGTCTATTTTGGAAAATTATGGAAAATCATAAAAATAAAACAAGTTTGTGAAAAACCAGATTTTGGATCCGGGAGTCAGTTAAGCGTAAGAAAGATATTAACACCCTACAGCACCCACTCGAGAACAATACCTTTAACTAAATATGCAAAGTTGATGTGATTTTCAAAATGTTAATTTTTCAAAAAATAATGAAACAATAATATTAAAAAGAAACAAAAATATTATTTTAATTTTTTGGGTCCGACAATGATTGACCTTGGTCCTTGGTCCTACGTATTCTCATTCAAATGAGAAATCAGGGTTACGAAGTTGGATATTTAAAAAAAAAAAACTATTTGGGGAATGATTTAATTTAATGAAAAATTATTTTTGGTATTTTTCATTTTATGTGATTTTTTATAATTTTCAAACCTTTTTGATTTTTTTTTGAAATATTAAAAAGGTGGAAAGAAAGGGTAAAAGTTAAAAACACAAATATGAGGGTGTAAAAGTGAGTAGGGATGGCAATTAGGGCCTGGCCCGCGGGCCAGGCTAGGGTAGTGAGCCCGCATTCTCGCGACCCGCGCGAGCTGGCCCGCAAGCCCGCATAAAATTAAAAAAAAAACTTGTACTTGTGTATATCAATTACTTCTTTTATGGACTCTTGCATTAACATTTCAAATTCTTGTATAACTGGAAAAGACAAGTATTATGTAATTTTTAATGTGCTAAAATTTAAAAAATACATTGTGTATGTCATAATATGAATATGATGAAAATGTTGAATTATCAATTTATCATCTAATTCCCCAAAGTCTTTACTTAATGTTGTGAACTTCTTAAAGTTTCCCAATCTTTAAACATTGAAACTTTTATCATAAAAATTAAAAAAAAAATTAAAAAATTAAAAAAAAAGCGGGCTGGCCCGCGGGCCAAGGAGTATGCGGGACGGGCCAGTGTTTTCAGCCCGCATAAAGTATGCGGGACGGGACAGGCCAGCCCGTGTTGTACGGGCCTTATGCGGGCCGGACCTAAACGGGCCAACCCGGCCCGCATTGCCAACCCTACGTGTGAGGTGCATGAAGCAAGTCAGGTGTGTACGGTAAAAATGGGAGTACAACAAATAAAATATAAAACAAATCCAAAAGTAACAATAAAACATGCAGGGGAGTGGAGTCAGTAAACATGGGTGTGCAGGAAGTAATCAAGGAAGAGCAGTGACGTTTGTAAGTGATAAAGTCCAAAACAAGACGTTGGGTGTATGTAGCAACTTGAGGAGTGCGACCAAAAAATATAAAACAAAATCAACAACAATAAGACATGGAGGTGTGCATAAGTAACATGGGGAGTGTACGAAGAAACAGGTGCGCCATGCCCTAAACCCTAACTGCTCAAAGAAACAATAGCAAGCCTTCTCTCTCTCGACACCATCCGTCTGCTTCACACGCCACCACGCAGCTAGCTCGCCGGCGACGTCAACACCCTCCTCGGTGGCTCGACCGCTTCGTTCTCACGCACATATCGAACCAGTCCGCTTCGTTCCCCTCGCGTGGACCTTGTCTCCGCAAGACCAGTTCCCGCTATGCCCTCCGCTGCACCGCCACAGCCAACCAAGACTTGCCGCCATCGTACCGGCCACCGCGATTGGGACACTCGAGCACCATGGAAACCCAACACCTGGCCTTCGCGACCCAGATCGCCTCCGCTGCGCGCCAAGCCTCTCATTCTTCTTCTCGCGCGTATAACCAAGTTTGGGAGCCATGACACCGAGCCCTACCGTTGCGCGACCATCCATGATCGAAGCCGCCGATGATTCTCTTTCTTCTCTGTTTCTGATTTGTGCTTGGGTGTGAATGATTTGGAAACAGATTCATATTTGGGTGTGAATGCAGGGGTTGAAGTTGAAGGTTGATGATAGTGAAAAATGACAGTTGGGAGTGTGTACCGTGATCGAAACGGAGGATATGGATAGTTTTATTAATGGAGAGGGAAGATTGAGAGATGATAAGGTTGTAGAGGATGGAGGTGAGGGCGTGATGCTGATGATGGCAAGAGAGATTGAGGGTGAGGTGGTGGAATGGTGCGTGATTGGGTGATGAAGGTTGCAGTGTCTGGACTCTATTTCTCTGTATTTCCTTTTTTTTTTTCAGGTGCAAGGTACAGGTAGTTATAAACTTTAGTGGCAGAGGTGCTAGGGAGCTGATTCTTGGACGGTTTTATCAGAGAAGAAGAAGGGAGAATGTGAAGCTGGATTTGTAAACTCGTGGTTGGCATTTGAGGTTGAATAATTGGGGTTGAGCGATGGAATGTATAACAAATCCAGCATAACACAACATCTTATTCATTTAAGTAAGAGATAATTTCACGTTCACTTTCATCCAAACATTCATGAATTGGAAGGTTGTGCTTACCTCTTGGAGTCTCTCTATGTTTGGTGGAGGTGTGATTAATGGGCTCTCTTCCTGTTCCAGTTCTTCCTTTCAGTTGGTCCGAGGGTGCTGGGAGCCAAGAAAATTGAGAGTTAATAAGATTTCCCCCTTCCTTTTTGTTCGTGTTTAATGTATGCCCCTTATCTGGGAAGTGGCGGTTGCTTCTCCATTGTTGTGTCTGCCACAGAGTCCATTTTTCCTCTTCAATCAATTCATGCATATTCATGCATATGCAGCCATTTTCCCTCTTCGATCAATTCATGCATATGCAGCTATACTGATTTAATTATCTTTTTTGTGTGATGAGTAGCAGCATGTTCCAGGAGGGAAGGGCTAGCCTAACGTGCGCAGGAAATTGAATGTTCCACAATTTTTTTTTTTTTTACTTCTTTTTTTCAAATCTGTTTTTTTTTTTTTTTTTTTTTCCTTTTTTTTTTTTTTTTTTTTTTTTTTTTTTTTTTTTTTTTTTTTATTTTTAATAATT
>Ga0214542_1002871_pt1 | contig 35442 bp, 24 predicted proteins | sample CNSS1metaG_FD_160096 | JGI IMG/M metagenome (GOLD analysis project Ga0214542, IMG submission 160096) | Root nodule microbial communities from cowpea collected in UCLA plant growth center, Los Angeles, California, USA - CNSS1 | ecosystem: Host-associated > Plants > Roots > Nodule | place: USA...
TAAATATATCAATTTTAACATATAATTTTATCTATCACATCAATCAAATCTTTCACTAACTTTCATAAAAATTATCTCCAAATCCACTCACTTTACCCTCCAAATCCACTCAAAAAAACACAAATATTCATCCTCTTAAATCTACACAAATCCATCTTCACACTCTCCCCCATATCCATCCATAAAAAGGAACACACCCTAAGAAAGATACTCCAGGCATCCCTGTGAGCCATTTTCAGCAATGTTTATTCAGCTTCCATCGACTTAACTAGGACAGTTGTGACTTCTGATTTAAACTCACTTGAAGGAAGATCGATTATTCTATATTCTCCGATTCCAAATGTTTCTTTGATTTAAAAGTTTACTAACACCAAACATGAAAAAACTGCACAAACTCAACTCTGAAGAATTATATCAACACAGCAAAAACGAATAAAATGAATTGGCCAGAATGGTAGCGGTATTGCGTGTTCTTCCTTAGATGCTTGTTTCTCCGAACTTTCCAAGGCACTGCAAGAAACATAATAGATATATAATAAAAACTAAACAGACGTCAAAATATTTGATCACAAGTTTATAAACGCACCTTGATGTCAATGAGGATATGAACTTTCAGCCACAGAGATGAGCACAAATAGCAATGAGCCAATATCAACGGTCAATCATTCCAACCAGCTACCACTATCTTCAGGGTATGTAGGCACCATTGAAATCAAAGAAGTTATTGAATTCACCATTGGCCTGCTGTTCATCCTCAAAGTGGGAACAGAAATTAATGTTTTGTAATCTCGTAAGCAAGTTCCCGTGTTTACAAAATGCTCATCTTGCCTGGACAGCTAGACACATGCCAAATCATCAGTTTCAGTGAATCAGAGCAAAAGAGCAAATGAAAATCTCGTAAAACATATGATTATTAAAGAATATATATATATATATATTGAAAAAACCTAAGGTTTGTTTGGGTAAATTTTTGGCAAACTCTCCCAGGAGAAGAAAATAAGAAGGAAAGGTGGAATAGTTTTTTCCATAAACTAAATTAAAGATATTATGCCTGAATCAACTTTTAGAGAAGCTAATATGAGAAGACTTTTGTAAATAAGCTTATGTATAAACAATTTTAATTTATTGAGAAACTTATTGCATTTTTTTCAACTTATTTTTCTCTCCTAAGAGTTTCTGAAAAGGTTTTCCCAGATACACCCTTATCATAGTAAATAAGTCAATGAAATGGAATACGGTCAAACAGGGGTAGAAGGACCACATAACACATTTAAAGAAATCTGAGACTCTTTTATCTAAAAGCCATTTTATTGAAGTTTTGGTTTTCCATAAAGTCCAATGGCAAAATTATCCCACAAAGCCAAAATCTATTAAATGGAATATGCCTTTGTTTAATGTCACTCTATTAAGAAATCACTACAGTTTAAATGCCTTTCTTCTTTTCATATTATTTAGGTAACTTGAAGACCAGGTTATGAATTTATACAGATTAAATGAACAAAAGCAGTTAAAACGAAAGTTTTGCATTAGAGAGGGGGCTGGATGTCCCAGCACTAGCATCATAGTTATGCCAAATATAGGCAAGACTTGCGACGCTATGGAGCTTATTTACTAAGATATCATTGCCGATGGAATAATTGTTAGAGAGAAATTTCATTGGTTTGTCAGGAATGCATAAAAGACAAGGATTTTGTGTTTTTATGGTTTCAGTAGCAAAACTTCTGTGGTAAGCAGGGAACCAATGTTTAGCATCTCTAAATGTAATAAAGACTAAAAGTCAGCTACAATTGCACAGAACATTTTCAGAACAAGCTGATACAAAGCAACAACATGGAGTTAACTTATACTTAAAGTTTAACCATCCAGCCATCTGGTACAGAAGAGAATAGAGCTTCTAATTAATTATGACGTTTTCCTGTATATACCATTCTGCTTCGACCAAGTTAAATATCAAATTTGCTATCCTTGTAAATGTGGGTGCATTCCAAAAGCAACACACAAGAAAATTAAGGAAAGAGGCACCTTAATCAAGATGGTGACAAATCATGTCTTTGCTGGTTTTCCTCTTGTCTAGCCTGGTGGCAGCTGCTTGAATCCTCCAACTTCGAATTAACAGCTGGCAAACCCCGACGTCCTAAAACAACAAGATCAAGGAGCCGTCTTCTTGCATCATAGACAGGATTTGGTTCTATCAAGCGCCCTCGTTCATAAGCTTCCCTCAGGAAAACAGTATGTCTTTTGCCCTTAGTTGACAAATAGAAGATCCCTGGGTGGTCCAAGAAGAGATCCCTTATATTTAAATCAATTCCAAACCATTTCCTAAACTGGCTGATCTTCTCAACTTCCACCATCTTCTCCACTGTCAAACTCAGGAACTCATGAACAATTGACACTGCTCGCTTCTCCATGGCCATCATTCCAGCCTTAGACTTCTTCTTCTCACCCGGCACTTCATAAGGCCCCACATAAGGCAACCTCTGCCACTCCTTCACCTTGGCCTTGAAATTCTTTCTCAACCTCATCCCCGGAGGATACCCCTGTTTGAAACTGAACTGCATTTCCGTCCTATCAACACTGCAGTCCTCCTTGCAGCACTCAACAACCCTCCAATCCTCAACAGCCGCCCTAATGCCATTTCTGGAAACACCATCAACCAGCTTCAACAAATGAGTATTCTGTTCATGGCCATCACACAGCTGAAAAACACCAGAATTAGCAGATATAACAGAGTCCTCGAAATCATCAGGCAGCCCAAGCTCCTTCCAAACCTTAAAAACAGCTCTAAGAGGCACCATTCTGGATGCTGACATGGATAGTATCCGGACAAGCCTTTCAACAACAACAGGCAAAGAAGCATTGATGGCCACCGCTTCCTGCCGTGTAACACCTAGAGCAGCGTCAGTTAACCGGCAAAAGGGCTTCAACTTGGAATGATCATAGTAAATGTGGAAGATGTGAGGAAACTTGCGGAGGAAGGCAGTGGCCCCACGGTTTAAGTGGAGCTTCTGAGAGAGCTTCGAGAGGAAATCAATGGAGACTGATTGGTTCTTTGGGTTTGCAAGGATGAGGTCTTGAATGGAAATGACCTTAACAAGGTTTTTATAGTTGTCCATGAGTTTCTCAAACGTGGGGTCTCGAAATCTCGATGCTACATACTGAGAAGACGTTGTTTTGGATCGAACACACATGGGAAAACGAGTTGGGTGTTCCAGTCTGCCCATAAACTTCACACCCATTAGTGGCAACAACCCTTTTTTTATGCAAACTCGGTTTGACATTTCGTCGAACACCTGAGACTCAATTATTAATAAAAAAGAACGCAGATTCCAGAACAGAGAAAATTATGTTCCCGCTTTTAATCAGAGACCCGATTCTCCATCCAGTATATGGAATCGGTAACAAGGTACGATGAGGATACGAAGTTGGATGCAAAAGTTGCTAGCTTTGATGTCGGAGAATCTTGGTTACACTCTGCGTTTCAGTTAAACAAAACAAGTCTAATACTACTATTTTATGTTGTATATAGTGTATAGTGTATGCGTAGATGTATAATATTTCAAATATAATCATTTAATTATACATCTAAATTATTTTAATGTATTTTTTAATTAATTACATTAGCATTTATTTTTTCTGAAATCTAAAGATAATAACATATTTGTAGGAGCAACAATTAATATAATATAATTAAGTTTAATAGATAAAAAGTGCTATAATTTAAATAACGATTTTATTTAAATTTGAATACAATAATAATAATTTTAAAAATTGTAAAATCATACCAAAAATGCAATTTCACTATTTTCACTTCAGTGTAAAATTGACTTGGATGCAAATATAAAAGACGAGTTAATATGTAAACTCTTTGTTTTAATTATTGAAAAATGTAAAAGATTTAATTTTAAATAACTTTTATACTTTAATTATAAAAATATGAGTAACTTTTTAGCGATTACATATTACTATCACCAAATAAAACCGAATAACATCACACACGTAAATAAAGTAAAAATAATGGAAATCCATAAAAACTAAAAGACTGAAATTGATATTATCACAATAGTATCAATCATTAATTCATTATATTATATGCTAATTTTATTGATTTAACTATTTAATTTTAAATTATATTTTTATATTTTTTAGATTATTTTTCATGATTTAGGTTTATGAAAAGATTGGGTGGTGTTAGTGTGAGTTGGTTTATTAGGCAGTGTAGGAGAATTTATTTGAATAACTGGAATGATATCTTCCGAATGATTTTGAAATATAAGAAAACGAAAAAAAATAGAGAAATAAGAAGTCATCACTTAAAAAAAACACCTCAAATTATGAAAGTTATCAAATTTTAATTATTAAAAAGTTATTTTTTAATTTATTTTTGCACCCAAGTCTTTTCTAATACATTCTTATAAATATTTAAATTTCATATATATATATATATATATATATATATATATATAGATATAAATATTTCTGGATTATACAATTAAAAACCTCTAATCTAAATTTTAAAACTAATTATCTTAAAAGGTTGGTTTGGGATTAATCTGTGATTAATTAAGCATATGAAACAGATAATAATGTATGCCAATTCGTGAGTAAGAAATAGCAGCTGAATAAATAGAATCAAATTACAAGAACTGTATCTCAATTCTGATGGAGAGAAAAACCACATAAGATCCTCAATCCCTTATGAAAAGTATCAATCAAACAAACCACAAAAAGAAGAACTAGTGAATAAACAATGGCACATACACTACCCTAATTAACAGAAATATGAACTAGTGAATTCACAACCTGAGTCTGAACTTACAACTACTGCTTGAAATGCTAATATCATTACTAGCACCAAGATTATCCACCACAAGCTTGCACTTAACCCTGAACTTGACCTTGAAGAGCTTCAATTTACCAAGCTTAACCCTCACAGGTTGATTAACCTTAAGATCAAGGGGAATGTTATTGGTCTGTTGCAGCTGCTCCTGAATTCTACTTGTTAAAGAACTTGCATCTTGTGCTTCACCTGATAGAGACAGATCAAGCACTGTGGTGTTCCTGTGACCCTGGTAGAACTTTGGCAAAGACCCTTCACACAATTGTGTTCCCATGTACAAAGCCCTTATGTGGCTTCCACCCTCATAGTATATCCCAATCTTCTTGTTCGGATTTGTTGCAGTGATTGCCACATTGAAGGTGGCTGAGAGGGTGTTGTTGTCAGAAACACTGAACTGGGTTATCCTCAGTTGGTCCACTGAGTATTTTGGGAGCTTTGGCCTAAAAACTAGGTACATGATCCCTACAGTGATGCCAATAGCAATGATCAAAATCAGCAATATGCTAAGTGTCCAACACAAAAACCTGCAGCAACAGCTTCTTCTTCTCTTCGGTGGCTTAGAATGCATCACAGGAAAACTTCGTTTAGGAAAAACCCTATCAGATTTAGTACTGTTTCCAGGCACCAGAGGTCTGTGTGGTGCCTCCACATCATGAACAGGATGAATTCTTTGGTGTTCCGCCATCATTTTTTTGGTGCAAAATAGCAAGAAGAATCTGCAAATTATGCAAAAAAAATTGAAGCTTTTGATGATATTTGTTGATTAACTTGTGTAAATATATAGGTGAATGAATAATATTCAATAGGGTGTGTGGAGAAAGAGCGTGGGATGATGAACACGTAGAGGAGTTGGTAATGGCGAATGAGCAGAGTTGAAGCTTCCTATATTAATGTTTGACTTGAAATGTTAAAACTTAAAAGGGTCACTGTCTGGTTTTAATTTTGTCTGCAGAATGAGGCGATTATTCAACTTTGTGTCTTTATAATGCTGATGTAAATCGAACAACTTTTGTGATTTTAAGCGTTTTTAGCTACAGAATCAAATAAAAATGTTCACACAACAGGTACCTTGGTATTTTCTATGTATATAGTTGGTAAGTTGCTGCATAAAACAACTATCCATTTGGCATCTTCTGCAAAAAAAAGTCTTGAACCAGTTTCTGTAAGAAAATGTCATATGATAAAGTAAAACATAATAAACCATGTTGCATAATAAATTATATTTCTTTTACGTATGTTAATGATAGAATATGTGTTCTTTGACGTAATACTGTTTCTTATTAGATAAAATCATTAAAAATGTTACTTGTGGTTTTGAAAAATAAAACTCAAATATATGTCTTCATTAGTAATATACCCTTGTTTCTTCTTTTTAATCATATAGTTTTTTCAACACAAATTTTAAATGTTATCAATTTTATTTTTGTCTCAATTCTACTATATTTTATAAAAATGGACCTTTAGTTTTGAATAATTTGAAAAGGGATAATATTAAGTGAAAGAAAATTTCCAATCGTGTAAACCATTGAAATCGTGCACTCAAAATGTTCCATAGCTTCAAACTCAACGTCACAAATGTTTGATAATGTGATCCCTTATTTGAATTTGGATAAACTCTACTTAACAATACATAATCATTACAAAATATGTAATTAATCACAAATCACTCTTAAAAATTCAAGAAATCACATTATTTATTAGTAAGCAAGTGAATTTAAAATTATATTTATCCCACAATTTCGAATTTTAATTCTCTATTAGATTATTAGTATTGTCCTTAATTTAATAGAAGAATATTAAATTTTAAAAATATAATAGAAGAATAACACCAAAATGAATAAGAGAATCTAAACTTGAAAAATTATCTGAGTTCCTATTTCTATAATCAACTTGGATCACATAGTGTTGCTTTCAAGTAAAACGCATAACATATTTTATGTAAACAAAAGGTTCATATTCAAAGGATTGCAGCCGCATATAACGCGTTCTAAAGACAAAGTCAAAGCTCTTTTCTTTCATTCCTATTACATTTCTTAAAATAAAAAAGTAATAATTAACAAACGTGTGTGTCAATTTAATTTTTAACATTAAATTCAAGTTTCCACTTACCTAATCCTCTTATCTTAATTGTTAGGAATAATTATTATATTTTAAATATCATTTGTTTAAAGTTTGGTGATTTTGTCACTATTTTATTTTGAAAGAAAATACATATTAAGTAGTTTTTGGAAATAGTCAAGTATTACTTTTTCATTTGGTTCTTTTCCTGACCAATTCTTCTTCCATGAGCGGTTTTTTATTATTTTAGTTTTGGTCAATTAACTGAAAATGAAGTTTATTAATACACTACTTGTGCATGTGGGCTTACTAATTCATAGAAGTAGATTTTTCTTCCTGCACCTCCATAATTTTTAAAATGACTATTTTACTCTTTGTAAGGTGATTTCCAATTATCTATTCTATAATTTTTTTGGAATGTAAATTTGTTGGAATAAATTTTCCAAAACATATGAGATGTACTTCAGAACAGGATTTTCTGAAACAACCTATCATTTTACTTTCTCTTCTTTTTGCTTGTAGTGTGAGTTGTAGTTAATAATCTTTGGACTGCAGGAAGAAAAAATCATCAAACCTTATTGGATTAGCTTCTCCATCTCCAATGACTATAATCAAGCCCAATTAAATTTGAGGCAGAAACATATTCTTGCTTCATGCACCCCATCAGTACTAATTGTATATTCACATCAACCCGACTCATTTTATGGTGAACTAAAAATTTTGCAGTTCGGCACAACCTATAACGGGTTGATAGGTTAAGTGGGTTGACTCACCAACGTACATAAAAACATTATTTATGTATTTATTTTTAAGTATTCAAATATTTAAATAATTTTTTAAGCAACCTATTAGATGACAATAAAATGTAAAATCAAGAACCAATATTTTCATCATGCTCACCACTAATATATGATGAATTATTTTCAAGAAAGTGTCTATATAGATGGATTAAGTGGGTCAACCCACTTTTAATCCGGTACGAACCCGTGGATTAAGTGAATTGGGTTGAATTCAACCTATTTTTGAAAAAACTGATTTTTTTTCAACCTAATCCGTTCGAACCCATGATGAACCAAGTTGATTCACAATTTAAAACTCATTTTGACATCTCTACTCCCCCGAAAACATTTAATGGTTTCAAAAAACTTATTTTAAAATACAGTTTTAGAATGTATTTCTGAGAGTCCCTTTTCAAAAAAAAAAAATCTAATATAAAAAACTTGTTCTAGAAAGTATGTTTTGAAAAACTTATTTCAAAAAATTTCTAATACAAATTATTTAAAAGTTACTTTTACTAAAGGTAAAATATTCATTTCAAAACTCAAAGAGTGCACCCAAAAATTATGAGGGTTCAGGTAAAAAAACACCATTCTTATTTCTAATAACTTCATCTATCCCATCCATGAATACTAAGGTGAATAGTAGTATTTAAAAAATGTAAAAATAATGTTTTAAATTTCTTTTTCAAAATAAAATAAGGTGCATTATTTAAATTTTATTTCATTATTATTACACTTGCTTGCAGTTGCACCACAAATTTCTAGTTACTGTTTCTGATACCAAGCGCAACACATCACCACAGCACCACCCACTCACTCCGACCATGGCGTCGTGGTGGTGCCCTTCTCCCTCCGCCACCCTCGCTGTACCCACCACCGCCACCACCACCACCACCGCTCGCCGCCACTCCATCACTTCCCAATTTCGCATCCAAACCCTCACATTCCCCCCTTCTTCCTGTCGTCATTCCACCGCTGCTCCACCTTCTCTCCGGTTTAGGGTTCCATGCTCCAACAAAACCGCCTTGCCGGATTCTCCAGCGCTGCCTCCGGACGAGGTGGATTGCGTGGGAACCGGACAAGACGTGGAGTGCCTCGTGAACACGGAAAAGACAGAATTGGAAACACTTTCGTCTTCATCGTCGATGCCCTGCCTCGCAGAAGCGCTGTGGGAATGGACGGTGTTGGTTTCGCCATTCTTTTTCTGGGGCACGGCCATGGTGGCGATGAAAGAGGTGCTTCCCAAATATGGGCCGTTTTTCGTTTCCGCTTTTCGCCTCATTCCTGCGGGGTTTCTTCTCGTGGGTTTCGCGGCTTCGAGAGGAAAGTCTCTTCCGTCTGGTTTCAATGCTTGGCTTTCCATCACACTTTTCGCCCTCGTTGATGCCACTTGCTTTCAGGTTCTTCTTCGTCTTCTTCTTTACAATACAATACAGTATAAGTTGAAGTTTGATTTATTGATTGTGACAAGGTTTTCTCTTCTTTCTTCCTGAATACAAATACAATACAATGCTTATAGGTTGAAGTTTGATTTATTGATTGTGCCAGGGTTTTCTCGCAGAAGGATTGCAGAGGACATCAGCTGGTTTAGGAAGCGTATGTTGCCACTTAATTTCTTCATCAATTTTACCATTATTATGCATTCAAACTAAGTCTGAAGTGGACAAACTTACACTTAAAAGAATAAAAGAAAAATGAGTTTTTTTTAATAAGTTAAATTTAAGTTATGCGTGTATAAGTGTAATTTATCTATAAGCCAAAATTTGTTTATGTATGAGTTAGGTTTAAAATTAATTGCATCTTAGCTTCTTTGAATAGTGAATGTTAATCTATGTTAAAACTAGTATTAGTTTATGAGCAAACTTTTTTAATTATTTTCTTATAATACTTATTGAGAAGATTTTCCTAAATCTTATTAGTACATTTCTTTTTATATAATGCTTCCTTTATAAAATACTATACTAGAAAAATATCATAAGCATAATAATCTAACAATGTGAAGGTTTGTTAACTTTGTTATTATAATATAATAGCCACGCAGGATAAGTTTGTTAATTTTTATAATAATTATTTTAAAATGTTAAACCCAATGTAATTAACTGTGGTGTCAACAATATAACTGTTTTTACTATTGTTAATGTCTGCTGGGTTTAACAATATAAATATTTTTAACTAGTGAAGTGTGTGTGAAATTAGTTTTGATAAACTGTCATTATGAAGTTTAGTTCTCTCAATCAATTAGAATTCATTTAATTATATTTCTTATAAATAATTATTGTAAAAAGTTAATAATTTTGTGATCATTCGTGACAGTTCATATAGTTTTCTTTTTGCATAGTAACTGCATTCTATATAAGTTATATTATTATTTGATTAGAGTGAATTTTATATTGATTCAAATTCTACTTTCCAATTCTGATAGCGACAGCCATTATTGTTGCATGCTTTGATTATCTACCGTGGGTGGATATATTGCAGGTTATAATTGATTCACAGCCTTTGACTGTGGCTGTACTTGCGGCTTTGTTATTTGGGGAGTCAATTGGAGTTGTTGGAGCTGCTGGGCTTGTACTTGGTGTCATTGGACTTGTACTACTCGAGGTAAATTCGATTCCGCATTTAGTTTTAAGCAAACATCAGTAAACATCGTACCCTTTAAAGCACAACACAAAATTAATAGTTGAATTCTTGTATATTTGATTTAGAAGGATGTTAAGAATACGTTTTGCAGTTGTTACCATCCAAATTTTTTATTCAATTACCTATTTACTTTTTATTACCTGGAAATATACAATTTCTGCAAGCACTGATGATTTTGTTGCAGCTACCCGCCCTATCATTTGATGAAAGCAACTTCTCATTGTGGGGAAGTGGTGAGTGGTGGATGCTTCTTGCAGCTCAGAGTATGGCAGTTGGCACAGTCATGGTCCGGTGGGTCTCCAAATACTCTGATTCTGTCATGGCAACTGGATGGGTGCGCTTCAAATACTTTTTGACTATATAGTGTTTGATATCTTTATGTTGATTACCATTGTTAAATACCTATGACGCATGACTAAATGATCGTGTTTGTTTTAAAGTGTCATATTGCCTCTTTGCATTATCAGTTTGAAAACCAGACATGGCAAGTTTGTTAAACTATAAAATTTGGATATGCTTCTACTCTACGGTTCACTATTATAGTTGCAGCAATTTTTGCAGATGTATCTAGAAATATTATATATTTCAATAGTAAGTTTGTATGTGATACTAGTGAAATGGAGTGTACTGTGTTCTTATATTCATGTCTTATATATGATTATTTCATAAAAAACTGTCGTCTAAGAAAAAAATAGGAAAACACAAGCAAAATGGAGGAAGCTATTCCACATATGATGTTATGGTTATAAGCTTATAGGTCAAAACTTTACTCTTGTTGCAGCATATGATTCTTGGTGGTCTCCCACTTCTGGTATTCTCAGTTCTTAACAATGACCCTGCGGTGAGTGGGAGTCTCAAAGAGTACACTTCACCTGACATATTGGCACTCCTGTATACATCTGTTTTTGGAAGTGCCGTCAGCTATGGCGTCTTCTTTTACAGTGCAACTAAAGGTCTGTATGTCTCCTGCAATATTTTATTCTCTTCATCAATGAGTTTCCTTCTATGGTCACTGAGAATTCCAGCTTCCATGTAAAACCCGAAATGGTTAATTTATTCTTCAATATTGTAATCACTGTTATTGATGTATCTTTAGCTATAACTTGTATGCGTAATGCTTTGAAAATTCTTGTTTTTCAAAATCTTTAATGATCCCATAGAAATAGACCACCATATTGATATTGCATTGTGATGCACTGCAGGCAGCTTGACCAAGCTCAGTTCACTCACGTTTTTAACTCCAATGTTTGCTTCAATTTTTGGGTAAGGCTGCCTTACAATGAGAAATAGTCATATGATTTTCGATTATTTTCAGATTTTACTAGGAATGTCATTAAGGAGAAAAAAGTGACCATCTACATTTAATGTTTTGGAAATTCCTTGACATTCTTACATAATATTTTGAAGTTCCTCTTTTTTGGTACTGGTATTTTCTCCAGCAATTAGTGTTTTCTTTCATTTTTAAAGTTTAAATTTCTTTCCGAGGACTTTGTGTATGACTCACATTTTGCTTTGGTATTTCAGGTTTCTCTATCTTGGCGAGACCTTCTCTCCTGTACAACTAGTTGGGGCCTTGGTCACTGTGGCTGGAATATACATGGTTAACTTCAGAAACGCTGCTGAATGAATTATCATTTTTGCCTGGTTCTTTCAACCTAATCCAACGGTAAAAAATGGCTCGGGGAATTAGATGTTTATCATGAACTGAAATTGGGAACGACAGAAACAAGTATGGACTGAGGAGGAAAATTTGGTGATAAACGACTTTGAGCCTTTGTGAGTAAATACAATTTTGTTTGTTAGTTAAATTAGGCTCAAGCCTCTTCATAAGCTGAGGCAACATATACCAAAAACTTGGAAGTTACCTCGGGAGGACACAAACCTTATATCGGAATAAATTGTTTCCGTAAAGGTTCTTTTGTTGTATAAGATGTTATGACTCAACAGAATGTACATATTATTATGACCAGTATATGACAAGGTTGATATATATGAAAGAAATATTTTCATAGACAAGTTTGGTATGTAGCGAATCTGTTATGAAAGAAATATATTGATTTCAGTACATGCTGGTACTCCTTAATCAAATAATAACTAAATAGTTATTGATCTATTTAGTTTATGGATGAGTTGTAGAGGACTCGACGAATTATAATATGAACCTTCTGCTCGTATTCTTAACTAATGATTAATAACTTCTTTGTACGTGCATATCTGAAATTATAAAACAACATAAACTTGCATTAATTATATGATTCATCTGCACTAATCAAAATCAAAAGCGACAAACAGGTTAACTTTTACACTAAAATGCAGAAAAGCTATACCAACCGAAGTCAATTGCAAAACACTGTTGACTAGGCTCCCCGAATAAACTTTGTTCATTAATTTATTTAACGTAACAGCTTTTGTTCCCATTTTCGTTTGGAAATTGTAACAACGAATCATTGCCGCCGGACATAGGATCGGAGTTACTATAAATGGAGCTAAATGCAAGATTGATCAACCTATGTTATACTGTTCCAATTGTAAAAATAAAGAGCATAAGGTTCCAATTTGATACATGTTAAAATGTTGACCTCAGTTAAACAAGAACTGGCTGCGAAGTATGCAACTACAAACATTAGGAATGTCTAAACTCATGGAGTATGTAACATACAAGATGAAGAGAATTCATTCAACACAGTCTATGAGGGTGCAGATGCTGTGACAATAGGTACGTTGTGAAGTACTTTATTGGCACCAAGCCTTCCACGACCTATCCCACTCCCATGCTGATGATCACATCCTGTTTCAGATGACACACTCCCTTCCTCTCTGGAGTAGTTCAATCTTGAGGTCCTGCAATCTCTTGATTCAACAGAGCTGGGTTCCCATGAAGAAGAAATTCCCCAGTGCTGTTGACCATTACCGACAGTGAAGCTGTTGCTTCCTGAAGACTCTTGGTCCTCCATGTCCACCCCACCAAGTGAACCACCCCTATTCACTGTCACATACTTATGCAAGCTTGATTCCATCTCATCATCATCATCATTGAATACTAACATAGATTCCACAACTGGGTCCTCAGCATCTGGCTCCCTCTTCCCATAATCATTGGCAGTCAATGGAACATTGTAATCATTCCTACTACACTGAAAAGCTGGTGCACTTCTCCTGTCCTCTGCACCACAGAGATTTAAGCTGGTGTTAGCGTTGAGATCAGCAACAGCTTCAAGGATAGAGCAAGCTTTGGTGACACAAGCTGGAAGAGAAACAGGTTGAGTGCTCTTCTGATGGAAGTTCTGGATATCTTCAAGCAGCAGTGATGCGTAGGACTGCGGAGGATTCAATAGAGCTTCAGGGTTGAGGTCTAAGTCCCGGGATCGCCTTGAAGATCTGCTTCTTGTTAATGTATGGGGTTTTGGGTTGTCCAATCCTGCTGGTACCATTGTTTTCACCACAACATTATCGGTCATTGAAGACTGCACTTTGATATCTCCCTCTTGTTGCACCTTTGTCTTGTAATTCACAGTCATGCCTTTGTCCAATGCAGTTCTGCTGCTATTTGTTCTCTGCAGTGAGGATAAACATATAACTTACATTAATCACATCAATAAGTCTAATCTATTTCTCAACATGAAAGATGAAAGGTCGAATCTCCAAAGCTGAAAAATTGTGAAGCAAATGTTAAAGAGTTAAAATAGTACCTGAATAGCCTCTGTTTCAAATTCCTTTTTGGGTCTGTTTAGAACCCTGTTGCTGTTATTGTTGGCTGCTGAATGTGGAAAAGAAAGGGAGTTAGGTTCAATCTCACTCAATGGATTTCTCTTGTAAGGTGATTGTTCTGCTTTCCTTGAAGAGCTGCGGCTAAGGGATGGAGGCTGCTGATTCTCGTTGAATGGTTTATTATTAGCATTTGCTCTTGCAGGAGACTGAGAACGCGGTGAGGCAGCACCAACATTTCTCTTCACTGTTATCCTCTTGATGCCAGTGGTTGCTGCAGATTCTCCACCACCACCACCATTGTTGTTACTCTTATCCATCACTAGTGATGAAACAGTGGCCGGCACTGAAACCATTTTCCCAGGCCTAGAACTAGTGTTGCTATTGTTTCTTGCAATGGCAGGTGCGTTCTCTGATGACCTTCTTCCAGGAGATCTACTAACTCTCCTCTCTCGGCTGCTTGAACGTTGTTGCTGCTCTCTTTCCCTGCTTGGTGTTCTTCTTCTCCTTTCCTGAGAAGAAGGTCTTGGACTCGGTGACTGGCGGTGCCGCAGCCGGTGTTGGTGCCTCTCATCCTCACACAAATCACTGTTGCTTTCATTGGCATTGCCCTTCTTTGAGTCCTCATCATTGGAAATGGTGTCATTGTCACAATGGTCAAAATCGTAACTTCTCTTTGAACCTGAGTACCTTCTTCTGTGTTCACCAGAAGCAGCAACAGCATTACCTGAGGAGCTTCTGCTGAGTCTCCCACACTGTATGAGAATTGCATCCACCTCCTCTTTGGTGCAGCTTGAAGTCCTCACACCTACAGCACCAATGTTTGTTGCTGCTGGTTGTGCGGTTATGTCACCCATTGATTCAGCGGTGACATTCTGCTGAGTGGTGCAAGGTGGCGACTTGGAATTCCTCTCCCTATCATCATGGCTCTTCCTGTGCTTGATGATGAATATCTCTTTTTTCACATGCCCCTCAACTTCTGCCACTGCCTCATGTTTCTCTTCCACTTTCTTTGGGTTTTCCTTCTTCGGTTTCACTTCTGGGTCAGTTTCCAGTTTGGGTTTGGAAACATTGACACCAACAACAGAAGAAGATTTCTTCAACTCAGCAACTGCGGAAGCTGACTTGGGTGCAGCAAGAGGGGAAGAGGTAGAAGTAGAAGACCCTTTTTTCTTACTCAAACATGCACCCATGGAATTTTGAGAGAAAGATACTTGTGAAGAAAAATGTAAAGTAAAAAAAATGCGTAGATGGTGTTAGGATAGAAAGAACATGAGAATGGAATCAGAGTTAGAAAAGAGAGCAGAGAGGAGGGGGAACGTGGTGTTGAACAATGGCCAAGAATCTTTTTTTCAAAAAAAGATTGTGGCCTTTTTATCAATGACAGTGAAAGAGAAACAATTCAAAATTTGAAATACCGAGCGGGCTGTAATTTTGCGACACAGATTCATTAAAGGGTCAAGTTGTGCTGTCTGATCCAGCCGACCCCACAAAGTCACTAACTTCAATTTCATAATGTTTTTCTGACCATGGAAGTATATACCATGCAGTAATAAATATTAAATACTACTTTGCTTGCACTTCTTGCTCTGTCACCATTCAAATTTGTACAATGGGGAATTCGTATAACGGTTATATATTTCATTTGGACCACAAAAAATTACTGGTGTTATACTTTACGTTGGTTTACGAAACCATCAACGGCTATACTTTGGAATTTTTGTGATAAATCAATCATTGTTGCCTTTACCAACCAGTCAACTGCATGTTAAAGGATAGTCAAAGTTGAAATTATTAAAATCGTCAAAAACACTGACATTAGCCCAAGGTCTACCAACTCCAACGGATAGCCCTCGATGAAACGGCTCACTACAGGATTTGACAGTTTCCACTTATCTGGCTGCTTACAAAAGTTCAGTTTGGAATTCAACTTCTTACTTCTTATTCATGTTCCTAGAATAGAAAAAAAAATATTTTTTATTTTCAAGAACTAAAAAATAATTCATAAAAACCCTACGTATATCTTCTAAATTCTTACTTTTAACTTATATAATTTTACTTCTTACTTGTCGGAGGTTAAGGTAAAACTTTTCCAAACAAATGATTCATCTTCAATTACACGCCAAATTTTAAGAAGCCATGTTATCCATGTTAAAAGTTCATATACGAACAAACAAACACCCAGATAATAGTTTAACTCAGCTAATTATTTATGAAAATTTATTATGTGAAACATTCACAATTTTACGGAACCTGAGTACACAAAAACAAACTGCAGATAAAATTCCTCAAAACAAAATATTGGCCGAAATTTCAAACATCAATGTACATTCGCAACTATTTAGTGAAAAAAAAAATGGCAATATTTGGCCCAGGCCAGACACAGTTAGTATCCGCATGTCACAATGGAGTTGTAACCGTGAGCATGAGAGCTTTGCATGATAACATGTGGTTGGTTAGGAAGAGGTGTTCTCATAACTTGACCCAGCAAACAGCAACTCAAATGAATCATGGTGAACCTACTCCAGGGAAGAGTTCTGATATTTTATTGAAGACATCCATAATCTGAAGTGTTCAAGAGGAAAAACCATCAGAAAAAATTTAAGAGCCAAATCTTAAAAAAATTGACATTTATTAGATTCATTAGAAATTACTCATAGAGAGGGTAATTATATAGCTTTATTCATTAGAAACATGAAGGCATGCTTGCAAATTCAAAACCTCATGTTTTAAATCCCTTTTCTGTGTTAAATCATAAAAATTGTAAACACAGTTCATGCCAGCTGTAAGAACATTAATAAGAATGTTTCTCTCTCTCTAAACTCTTAAAGTAAAAAATATAGTCTTGTCCACATGTTGCAATTGATTATTTGAAGCCAGGAAAAATCAGCAATTCCAGTGGGTTAGAACACAATAGGAGTTTTGATAAGCATACCTCTTTGTCATTTTGATATTTGGTAATATTCATCGGATTCTGTGAACACTGCGACCACAACAAGATTCGGTCAGAGAGGAGTTTTGACATGAAAGACTAATAAAGTATTTAAGTTAGAACATACATCCATGATAGCTGCTTGAACTCTAGGATTTTGAAAAGCCATTGCAACGTCAGGATTGGCCATAATCTTTGAAACGACTTCTTCAGGAGAAAGCCCAATTTGATCTGGTGAAAGTAAAAACACTTTAAGAGAAGACCCAGAGTGGAGTGAAAGATTCATTCGTAAGCTGTTAACAGTGTTTGAAGGGAAATATGCGAGGTGATATTTTCAAAGACTTATCATCAGTTTTCACGGCTTCTGAGAATTCAATAAATTAAACCTAGAGAGAGAAGAAACTAGTGATGTCTACAATCATATAAAGATAAATTAGTCAGCGAAGTCGAGCAAACATTGTTAATGAGTAAAAAAGAATGTTGAATCATACCAAATACTACTGTTTCATAAATTGGCAAGAAAGGTGGTGTGTTTCTGAATGAGATCCTATCAGATTTTTTTTCTTTTTTCACAATGGAACTTACCAAGGCATTTTATCAGTTCAGAGAAAATTTTTATTTTGATTCTTTTAAAAAATAACAGTATATGATCCCCTATTAAAGCAGAACTAAAACCAATATTTGATAAAGAAAATATTAGAATGTTGAGAAGTAACCGGACAGATGGAATCAACTTATAAAAATAAATCATGAATAAATAGTCAATTATCGCCCATTTGTAATGCAACTTCAGAGAAAAAAAAAAAGGTGTTGATCTTCAAGAATCGATGACAAACTAAGTAGAACAGATGATTTCCATAGGATGGAAGCAAGAGAAGAGATTTTTTAATTTAAGAATATTTTCATGTCAATAAGTGACAAGCAAAAATTGAACTACGATAGTTGATCCTGCTCTCAGAAAAGACGTGACACTAAATAAGATTTAAGGCATAACAATGATAAAAAAACTCACCAAATTGCTGCTTAACTTGGGGACTATTGAGGTCAAAATTCTTTAAGGTATCCATCATTTGGCTGTCCCATTCAGTACCACCCATGTTGCTTCTGAAATCAAACATTAAGAATAACAAGGAAGGGTTCATAACCTATATTAATACACCAGAGAAGACTTCATACCCTATATTAACAAAATATGCACAGATTTGTCTAACTGCAGCACATCGGATGAGAGGGAAATAAAAAATAAGAAATACAATTTTTAGATACTTGAGATCTCAAGTAAATGCAATGACATTGAGTGTGGTTGTCATAAGACACATGAACCTGGCTCTGAAAAGCTAAAATATAAATTAATCTAAATATACAAGGGGAGAAGGACAAGGAGATGAACTTTAAACAACAATGTCCGGATGTAAGAACACGCATTTCCAACCCCATAGGTTAGAGGGAGGGCTGGAAGCCAAGAGTACAAAAGAAGTAAAACAGATCTTTCAATCATGGCCACCGTTTTTTCCTAATCCTAAATTATAAATTCTAATATATGAAGGATAAAGAACGAGGGTCAGTTTTAATTATCATCTCATCAAATTCATGAAATAAGAGGTTAATAACTGGATTGTAATTCTGAAGAACTTTTCCATTCACCCAAAAACTAGTTTTTGTAGAAATATGTCAAACAAGCTTAATGCAGATGAGCATTTTCCCATCTTAGCTGTTCAAATTGAGCTATAGTCAATGGGAATATTAGTAAAGCAAAAAGGCTCTAAGCATCTGAAGAAAACAGTGTGAAGAACTTACAGCATTTCTTCCAGTTGTTGACGGTACTGTGGATTCTGCAGCATCCCTATTAAAAGCAGCGACAGAACAGCAACTATCACTCATTGGCCAATTATATCAAGTTATGCAGAAAGACATGACTTTTGACCTACGACTATCTTTAAACATAAAGAAGTGCTTACATTATATAATGGTAACAGATAAAAAAGGATGCGTATATACAAGTGTTGCATACAGTCTATATTAAGCATGTAAACAAAAGTTAACAAGCAAACTCACATTGTGGTTACACGGGATTTATTCCCGAAAGGAGCTAAACAACAAAAATTACACACTGCACTTAAAACTATTATTAGCAGGAAACTGATAAAAGTAGAGAATTACATTTGAAGGTATCAGGATTCCTCATCTCCTCAGGTAAATAGCTGCAACAAAACAAAAAAAAAAGTAAAAACCTTTTGGATAACAAGGGAAAAAAGTTCTTAAATAATCTACACAAACATGTACATCATATATGAAATTTTTATTAAGTAATTGTAAACAAGAACACATTAGGAATCAGTTTATTTTACAAGAGAAAGAAGATAAGTTAGTTCCACTCCACTCCATGATCAACAATTAAAAGGATACCAGTAAACCAATTACAATTCATTTGCGAATAAAGAAAAAAAAATTTAAATGAAAAGAGTGCATAAGTATAGGCTTCCCTCAAAACTATCTGCAGCAAAGTTCCAAGAGGACAGAGGGAAAAACAATTAAGTGCTCCAACAGAATCTTTAGATACATCCAAACTTCCAAAGTAAACATTTCAAAAGAAATAAACAAAAGAATAAAACTACTCTAAACTCCAATTCTGAATATAAAAGGTACTAGCACTAAAGGTACTACTAGTACTTCTGCCATCAGAAGTTCTAAGATAAGAGACTTCTACCAAACTACTCAAAGTTTAAACATATACATATTCCTACTCTACTGACAAAGCCACAAGAAATGCAAAAGTATAAACATTATTTAAGATGAAGGGAATTAATCTTACGGATAAACCATCTTCTGTACTGTTGGGTCCTCCATCATTTTCTCCAAAGCATCCACTGACAAGACTGATTTTTCTATCCAAAAATAAATAATGGCGCTTTAGGACTTGATTAAACCAGAAAGCAGCTCATTGAAGGAAACATGGAAATAACAATTGTACAAACAATATATATTTCAAGACAACAAAAAAAGTTTAATTGATTTAAGCCATAATACCAATGAGATTAAAATGCTAATATTTTTTTTATTTACAACATTATTTTAAATACTTAATCAGAGTCATAAAGTAAAGGAAAGCTAACAAGAAAAAATTCATAAGAGTAAAATTACAAAGCATATGAGGTGCCACGATAAACTCAGCAATGATAAGAATTAATTGATATTTACTATCATAATGCAACGAGTACAACTCATTTATTTGGCAAGACTGATCTAAGGCCATGTTATGTCAGCGCATTTCCCATAAATTGAGGCTTGAATAGATACATCACATTCCATGGGGTTTTCCATCAATAAAGCTGAACTGCAAATATTTACAATTTCAACAGACTCTACTTACTTGTAGATTGAGAACCAGGAAAACCACCAAAACCTTGGTTAAAGGGAACTCCATTTTGAGAAACCTTCAATAAATACGTATTAGATATTAAGAACAACACAGGTCACTGAACTTCTTTAGCAAAAACGTGTATCTTATAAACTCACTTCATCAGGAACCCGGGCTTTCTCCTTGACAGAACTTGATTCATCATCTTTAACACTTTCAAAAGGACTCTTCTGCACAGTTTCTTCAGGAGTAACATCTACAAAAGCTATAATGGAAAGTCTAAGGAATTTTAACAATTAAAGTTTCAATTTTTACGCACATAAAAGCTGTCATCAGATATGATCACTGCAACTTATATGGATAATGAAGGTTTTCCATCTTCAATTTCTGTTGGAAATCTTTATATAGATAACAAGAAATTGTTGCAAATATTTTAAAAATATTTATCATAATTGAAATTTTAAAAAAATAATTAATAAAGGAAATGAAGTAATAAACATTAATAATTATTCAAATACTTTTAATATGCAACAATTTCAAAAATAGTTAAGCTTTTGCTTTCTGTTTTCTCCTCCTCAACTTCCCACTTTCTATTTCCCAACATTATCCCATTTTCTACATTATTTTAGTTTCTGAATATATAATTGGTGTGATCTCACCAACTCACCCCTAGTTTTTCATATTAGAATGTTTAATACAAAGTAACTTGTCACTAAAAGTAAATAACACAAATTACTGTAAACTGGTACACTTGCATGCATGCAAAGCTCAAACAACTTAGTGACATAGATTCATCCTAGCTATAATACAAAAAATAAGAAAGCTTAAAGATCATCATTGGCAAGTCAATGAAGCATTCATGGTATAGGCTGAACCAGTTGGCAATAACCTTTGGAAGATTCCATAAAAAAAAAAAATTATCTGATATCAAATTCAGCATGGCAATATCCTTTGGAAGATTCCATAAAAAAAATATCTGATATCAAATTCAGCATGGCAATACCAAATCATCCTTTAGTATTCTGTAGAACGTCAGTGGAGTTAAGTCAATTAGAACAGTAATCCAGGCTAAAAGCCAAAAAGAAACTACTGTACTAAACCAAATAAATAGGCCAAAAAGAAAAAACAAAGAGCTTTCAAGACCATTACTTAATTTAACCGGAACCGCATATATCTCCTAGTGGACACATCACCTCACCATATATAAAATAGAAAAGTAGCATGTTTCATCGAACAAGAAACAGATAGGATTGCTTTAAGACATTATAAGGTTAAGTTACCAATTTTTTTGGGTTCGTTCTGTACTTCCACTTGATCTTTAATATCAGCAGTTCCTGTAGCTTCTACTTTTGTTGCAGGGATATCTACGGTGATGGTGGATTGAGATCTACTAGATGTTGAAGGTGCTCGAGATTGAGCAGTTGCAGAACCAGCAGGTACAGTGGGCCCTGCTGCTGAAGGCATTGAAAAGGGAAAAGGAGACCCCGGAGAAAAGGCAGCATTGCCAAATTGGTTATTTTGTGAATTCATCTGGCCCATCATGGTCTTGAAAGCTTGTTGCATTGCATATTTCTAAAATAAAATTAGAAAACATGTTTAAATTATGTAATATTTTCAGGACATAAAAAATAAGGCCAGACAGAGCATATACTACAATTAACAAAGTGATAGGAGTGGGAGTACCGATCAAGAGGCTGATAGTAGGCTAATTTTGACTGTTAAGATATAAATGAATGACAAGATTAAAAGTTATTTGAAGGTCGCATTGACCCTGGTGTTTACTTGCTAATCCGACTATTCATTTAAAATCTAATGGTCAAGATATGATCTCCTGAGTCTCACATTGAATGACTCCTCTGACTAGTCATGGTCCCTATAACTTATGGTAGAACTCAAAGAATGCACCAGCTTATATCCATGACTTCTGAAATTTGTAACATACAAACCCATATTTACAGTTAAAATCAAAGTATGCACCAAATTATAGCCTTTACACCAATGACTAACAAACTTTCTAACATCTTCCACAGTTATACTCGAAATTAAAGAATGAACAAGCTTATATCAATGCATAGCAATAGAGTGGCAGTCACCTTTAATCTTGAAGCTACCTGCAAAAACACAAAAATTTATTAAACATAGAGAAAAAATAAATCCGTCATCAGTACATGTAATGTAAAGTTGTGACTACGGTTCTCAGTTCTCACCATAGAAAACAGTGCAGAAAACCCAACACCAACACCAATCCAAAAGAGAGGTGACCCTCTGGAAATAGAGTAAATAGATAAATTATAATGTGAATTTACATGCAAAAGATGTCACCAAATTTAAATCAACAAAATATCCATCAACTACGACCACCTCAGTAGCTGCCCATCATAAAAACATGAGATCACAATTTTAAAGAAAAGTAATATGAAAAATGTAAAGAGAGTAAATGATTACATAGTTGAGGACGGAGGTGGTGATAATTGTGGGTTAACTCCAACTGATGTCGTTTCTTGAGTTTTTGAAGAAGAAACACTTGCAAAATGATTTACTACCACCTTCTCCTGCACTGTTTCACTGACATGCATTACTTATACGTCTTAAGTGATGAGTGAAAAATATTGATAGAGATATTCAACTTGCACAGCAAGCACTCATTAATCACAAGAGAATAAAAGTCAACAGACAAGATAAATATACATTACTTAAATGGATTCAAAATACACAGACATGAGATTAATTTTTTAACCATGGATTCGAATTCAAAATGCTATAAAGTAAGCTTGAGCAAAACTCCAAAATCCACAACCTGTGTCTGTCTACGAACACTATATTCCAAGCGTAGAACTACTACTACTCTTAAACATAGAGTGGTGAACTATTATATATAGAATGATATATTGATTCATCATAAATTAGGGCTCATTTGTTTGTACTTCTTAATAGAGTAAAAAGTGCTTCATAAATTTGAAAGACTAAAATGGTATTTTTAAAATTGTATTTTTTTCCCTCAAATTCCGTGTTTCGGAAATAAAACCATTTTTTTTTTCAAAATTGAGGGACTAAAATGAACTTTTTTTAATTTGAAGGGCTAAAACCAGATTATCCTAAATTTCATGAACTAAAAACATAATTAAACCCGAAAAAGAAGAGAGGACTTAAACTTTCTAAAATAGTGGCTTCCAGAACAAAAGTCCTATCATTAAAAGTGTCTTTGTCTATTGCCTGAATATCCAAAACAATCCTTAAACCCTTGAAAATGTCAACATAGTGTATTCATGACTCATGTCCAATAACAACAGAACCAACATGTTCAATTCGGTTTCTATCTTTAGTGCCGAGGAAGGAACAAAAAGCAAAAACAAACACAGCAATAGCATAATCAGACCTATCAATTCAACTTGAACAGTACACATTTCATTTTATTGGACTCCATCAGAACCCAGTGATTCAGCGAATCCTTTTCCTACCAAGAATAAATTCCAACCCAAAATTCTAATCCCCATCAAACACACCCACGCGCACATAGAAAGATAATAACAAAACAAGACAAAAAGTTGAAGAACTGAATACCAGACTTCGGGCCATGATGGGAGGAAGAAAGCGCAGAAACACGATATCGACAACGGTGAGGAGCAATCAAGACCCTCCCAAAAGAGAAGGGCTTTCTTCTTAACACGTCTCTGTCTGCAGCGTCTCTTGCAGGAACACGTCCCAACATCAAAGGTTTAGAGGAAGACACAAGGGCCAAGTTAAGGTTCTCCATCTTCTTCTCGCTTCCAATATATGTAACCCAAAATCAAAAAGAAACAGAGATTAAGAGCAAACAATGAACCGAAACAGTTGAAATCAATAGTGATGGGAGTGGCAGTGGATTTAGAAGCAAAGGGGTACAATTTATGGGAAATTTTTGAACTTCAAGAAATTTCGGTAAGTGGGTTTGGACTTAGGGGTATGGCAGAGAAGGGGGCAAGATTGCAATGGAGTGTGAAGTGGCTAATGAAGGTTTGAGGTTTTGGGTTGTGTAGTTGTAGGGATAAGTGACAAAATAAAAACTTGAACTTTGCAAATGCTATTAGAACGATGTCGTCTATAGAATATTTGCTGACATTTTTTCTTTTTTTCCTTTTACTTCTTGCTGCAGCGGATATTTATTTATAACTTTTTTATTTTGACTAATTTTACAATTAAATAGTTTCATATTAAGAAAAAGTGTTTATATAAGTTTAAATGTAGTTTTTTTCATGTGGAATAAATCAACAAAATATATTTTGCTTTTTCGAAGGTGGAGATAATCTTATAAGAGACCATGGTTTCCAATTAGGTTGAGAAGTTTTGTTTGCCATCCTCTATTTTAGGATGGTTTCAACAACACTTCAATATTAAATCATGTATCACATCAAGGAATTATATATATATATATATATATATATATATATATATCATTAATCTTAAATTGTATTTTTTTAGGATGTGTTTGAAAATACCATGAGAAAATTGATTCTATTTTACGTGAGAAAATTAATTTTGGTTAATGGCGAAGTTAGAAAGAGTTGTTTCTGTAAATTTTTTATCTACAATTTAATCTCTGTTCTATTTATTTTAATTTTTCATCTATAAATTAATGGTAAAAGTAATGAATAATATATTTATGTTTTGTCATTGATATTTGTTATACTCATGAATAATAAAGTTTTGATAAATTTGTTATTTTTAATATCAAATATAAATATAACATTGATATAAATAATAAATTTGGTCTTAAGGAGACACAATATTTTTCTATTTTGTAAAAAAATATTCTGACAAAATTGAAACAAATAGAACTGAGATCAAATTGAAACAAATAAACATATATAAGAACTAAATTGAAATAAATAGACATATATGGAGAGTAGGTTGAAATAGACATTTGACAGATACTTTATCATGTGACAATACCTTGTTACGTGTCACTAATATCACGTGTCACACACAATGTCACGTATTTAGGATTTGACACGTGACAATTTAAAAAAAAAATTAAAAAAATCAGGAATTGACATGTAACACATCATTAACTATATTTGCAAAAAATTAACAGAATGTACTATATTAATGCAATTTTGAATATGAATACTAAATTAAAATAAACTTAAGAGTAAGTACTATTTTAAAATTTTGAAACCAATGTTCTGAATAATTAAGCCGAAGTTAATTAAGCCAAAATTGATCAAAGCCATCGAGGTAAAATGGTGAGGTTTGATAATGAAACGCGCGTAAACCATCTAAACGCAGGACCTTTCAGAGATGTTGAAAAAATACAACAAAAGATTAGTATGTAGTTTTTGCTGAGTTGATTTGGACAATTGCAGGACCTTTCATAGTCGATATACAGTGTAGAAATGTTCTCCCATCGTAAACAAATTCTTCGTTTTTTAAAAGCACCAATTCTCTCAATTTATTTTATTAATATTGTTTCGCTTTCTTGCAATATTTTTCTTTTACGAATTAGGATATATTTACACCATCCAAGTGTTTTCAAATTGGTCATTTATATATAATTATAGAAACTAATTTAAATCAAAGTCAAATGTGATCTGTCTACTGTAAAGCATTATGGGATAGGATGAGAACCAGGTGTAGATTTGATTATAACGTCTTCATTTTTATATTAAAATTTTATTTTCTTCTTTGTGTATTATAAATATGAAATATTTGTTTTTTCTTTATCTTTATTAAAAAAAATATGCACTTACTTTCATATTCATTTATTTATTGTTTCAAATAATAAAATTAAATATTTTTTATAAAAAAAATCATTAAAAAAATATTGTATTATTAAATGTTCTCACCAAATTAAGATAAAGTGCTTTAGAGGTAAAAGTAATGAAATTATACGAAGACAAGTTGACAATAAACTATCGATCTATTTGCATCTTGGAACACTCATGTTGATAAGAGTTTAAAGAGAATAAAAAATAGAATGACATAAAAATGAGCACAGAAAATTGAATAAATGCTCAATATATGTATTTATAGGTTTTTTTACCCATTAATAAATAATATAATTAGTTATTTTAAAAATAGTTTGTTAACTGTAATATGATAATTAGTTATCACATCATAAGATATTATCTGAAAATGTTTTAAAAGTATTTTTCAACATATTAGAAGATACATTAATTATTTAATGTAAAAAAACATATATTACTTTCTATTATGCTAAACATAAAAAAGAAATTATTATTACATAAATACCAAATAAACAGTATAAATAACACTCGAATAAATGTCAAATAATTATGAAAAAAAAATTGAAATATATATCTTCAAAATAAGTATTCTAAGTAGTTATCATAACTTAATAATTTAAGATATTATCTGAAAATATCTTGAAAATGTTTTCTAATATATCAAGGGTACATCAATTATTAAATGTAAAAAAAATGTATTTTTTCTATTATGTTAAATATAAAAAACATAATCATATAAAAAAATTATAATCATATATTAAATATGGAATAAAAATATAAATAACAGTTAAATAATCGTGAAAATAAATAAAAGAGAAATATGCGTCTTAAAAATAAGTTAGAAAACTAAAAACAATATAAAATAACATAAGTTTGTTACGTTACCAGTTACCAGATAATTAAAAGTATTCTAATAATTTGAAACAAAAATAACATGATGGATATCTAAATACTTTTCCATTTCTATAACTAACTTAAGCAAATCTTATCAATACGAAGAGGAAGATTTTGGTCAAAATTGGAACGTAGTCTTATAAGGTGTCTTTCTTTTTTATTGTATTTTTTTTTTTTATATGATGTTTGCCTTTTCATTTCAAAACCAGTAAAAAAGACGATTTAAAATTGTAATTATGAGGATTTTTAGTGAATTATTCAATAAAAACATTTACGTTGTGTTTGGATAATTTAATAAAATAATTTATTAATTTAAACAATTTCTTTAAAGTAAAATGACTTCTTTGATGGAGAAAATTAAAATTCCACTAGTTAAAAAAAGTTTATTGGTCAAGATAAAAAAAGTCTACAAATTCAAAAAGTCGACTTAAATCGACCTTCAGCTTAGATTGAATCATATTGACATCTAGTCTGAGCCGACTTAGTTTGATTATGAGTCTAGACTGACTTGAACCAACCTTTGGTCAAAGCCAAAGGTTGAGTTGCGTGAATCCAAGCTAAAAATCGACTTAAGTCACCTGAACTGAAGGTTAAGTCATGTCGTTTCGTACCGATTTGACATAAACCGAATGTCGAGCCAATTCAGAATAAACCTAAGGTTAAACCAATTTGACATAAACCAAAGATCGAACTAAGTCGCCCCGAACCAAGGTCGAATCAAATGGTCAAAAGTAGATCTGAATCAACCAGGACTGAAGGTCGAGTCGAAACGACCTGAGAAGAGTTGGGTCGAGTTGGCCTGGGGAAAATCGCCCTAAGTTAACACGGGTCAAAAGTCTAGCCAAAGACAAATGTAAAAACGAATATTAGAAAGGAAGTTCCACATTAGTTAGAACTTATAGTGAGACTTACTTTGTTATAAAAGGATTTACCTCAAGTTCAACAAAAAATCCCATGTACGGATCCAACCTCTCATAGAACTTGACGTACCAGCCTATCAGCTTGTGTCAATGTGGGATCCATCGTTGTCCTACACCAATTAGGCCTCTAAGTACAACAAATTGAAGCTCATTTTGTCCAACATACAATGAAACTATTCTTTAGTATATTGGTGTGCATCAGATATTTCCACTATCATCTTTAACAACAATCTAAGGTCAAACTTCAATGAATTGATTCACATTTGAACACCCTGTAAAGAAAAATTTGTTAATGAGTCTGTCCTTAGTCTTTTAAACCATAACACATATATACTAGACATCTTTAATTTCATTTGTTGACTTCGATTTAGAAATAAGAGTAGCATGTATTAAACATTATATAAGTTATGCATTCCAGAAATCATCAGATTTTAATATTTTCAAGCCATGACAACAATGCAAAATCAAGCATGACTTATAGGAAATTGACCAAAAGACTTACCCTCACAATGCTTCCACCAGCTACACCTCCTTTTATTCCATCAACCTCAAAACCATGTTTATTAACATCAAATGACCATATCACGATCGTATTAGGTGGAGAAACAAAGTTCCTTTGAGGGATTGGGATCTTCTTCACAATATACTCACACACAACATCAATATTATACTTTAAGTGTGCTGAAATGGGTATTATTGGTGCACCATCAACAACAGCTCCCTGGTAAGTTATAAAAAAAATAGAACAATTATCATGTAGGTTATTGAAAACGAACCCACTAGTGTAAAAGAAATCTCTTCAAAGAAACTTACATGTATAAACTTGGAAATTGCTTCATGCTGATTGATTGCCACATTTTCCTGAATCAAGTCAACCTTGTTTCGAAGGATTATTATATGTTGTAGACGCATAATTTCCACAACATCTAAGTGCTCAACGATTTGTGGTTGTGGGCAACTTTCATTAGCAACTACGAGTAGTAAGGGTCCTTCATGATTGTTGTTCCATTGAGCATAGTGGCCATGAGAATATCATGCCCCAACAGAAATTGGTAAAGTAAAAAGAAATATCTCACTTGTGAAAACAAACCATACGTTATACACAATAAAAAGCAGCCCAAAAATAATGCAAATCCAGGACATTACTGGACAATCCACAAATGAAACATGTCTCAACAATTTCATCTTGTTGTTTTCGAACCCTGGCACATCACACTTAGGACTACCTTCTTTCCCACTTCCATAAGTCTTGTAAAAAAAATTGATCAGCTCACCAAAAAGTAAATTATTACCTGATATCATTGCGACTAATGTAAAAATAAACACCAACTTGTAGCACATTGATCTTGAACTTGAACACCGTTCAACTTCACAATTGTATATTTTTGCAACAAATACCAACGTATGAAACTGAAAAAATTCAAACACGAAATAAAAAAAAAAAACTAAAAAATCATAAACACTTTAGCAAAACTATAAAACAAAACAAAATCTCAAAAACAAAAGCGAAGAAAATAAATGTCATATTTGATCAAACTCGGAAAAAGCAAAGTAAAACTCAAAAAGTAAAAACTTAAAAATAATGAATAAACCAAAATCACAAACGAAAAAACTAAAAAACAAAAATATAATACCTTGACAAACTTAGGAGATGTAGAGAATAAAATCACCTAACACCATCCTTAAAATTAAAAAATTGATCTCAATGCAACCTCGGTTAGAGTTATTAATGCATGCAATATCAATTAACTCAATGCATAATATTTCCTCCATTAAACAATTATAGAGATGAGAAAACACAAAATTATTTTTATGACCAAACAATGAAGCGGAAAGGAGGTTGGACACCAGGGCTAAAGTAGTAAAATACTGAATCCTAAGTTTAGAAAACAGACAACATATTTAAAAGACTGGAAATTAAAAAAAAAAACATGTAAAATTAACGGGTATCAATGAATAAAGTTGGAATATTTGGACAATAGATGCGTGCTTTTACAAAAAAAAAATTGTAAAATGAACATGTATTAACGAATAAAATTAAGATATTTAGATAATATCTGGGTGTTTGTTTTCATGTATTACCGAAAGAGTTTCTATAAATATTCATAGTAAGAGTACTTACGTGACAAATTTCTCATAGTCTAGTTTATTTATTTGTATTAGTACTTAATATTTATTTATCTTTGATGTTGTCGTAGCTTTTAAATAACGCAGCGTGTATTGGATTAGGATCCTATCCAATGGAAGTCAGCGAAGAAGGCACAAGGAGGGTGCAACACCTCGCCCAATCGGGTCTCTCCCGGGTTCCACCCGAATACATTCAACCCCTTCATACCCGACCCTTTTTTCACACCCGAACCGAACCTCGGAATATTCCTCTCATCGACCTATCTTTCTTCGACCCGACCCGCCGCGCCTCCACCCGCGAATCCATCGCAAGCGCCTGCCGCGACTGGGGCGCCTTCCACGTCACCAACCACGGCGTCCCTCTGTCACTCCTCGATGCCATACGCCGCGCTGGCCGCGCATTCTTCACCGAATGCCCCATGCCGGAGAAGCTCCGCTACGCCTGCTCCACGGCTGCGTCGGAGGGATACGGCAGCAAGATGCTGGCAACCTCCGATCAGCAGCAAGACGACGCCGTCGCGCACATCCTCGATTGGAGGGACTACTTCGACCACCACACTCTCCCCCTCTCTCGGCGGAACCCTGATCGGTGGCCGGAGTTTCCCCCCGATTACCGGGACACGGTGGCGAGGTACAGCGACGAGATGAAGATTCTGGCGCAAAAGTTGCTGGCTTTGATATCTGAGAGTCTAGGGTTGCGTGCTTCGTGCATTGAAGATGCTGTTGGAGAATTTTACCAGAACATCACGATTAGCTTCTATCCTCCGTGTCCCGAACCAGATCTCACGCTTGGGTTGCAATCGCATTCTGATATAGGTGCAATCTCGCTTTTGATTCAGGATGACGTGGAGGGTCTTCAAGTGCTTAAGAGTGGTGATGAAGGTGGTGACAAGTGGGTCACTGTTGAGCCCTTGTCAGATGCTGTTCTTGTTCTCTTGGCTGACCAAACTGAGGTAAATAAACTGTTGACCCCTTTAGTTTCTTATAAATTTACTCATGGAAATTCTGTTGAACTTGAACATTTGATTTTTGTACTGGACAAATGTTGTTCTTAGGTCTTTTTGGGTCTGGTTTTCAATCATAATTGAAGTTTTATCTCGGTAATTTATACTGATATTTAGTTGTTACCTTGTCTGATGACACAAAGGGCTATTGAATAATAGGACTAGGGGTGTGCTTGGGATAACATTGGGTTGAAAGTAACCCACGTTTTTCCCTAATCCACAAATACAGTTCCTTCTCTGTTTTCAGTTTCCAAATATGTGTGGAGGATGCTTAGTATTTTTCAAACGGCAAATCAAACACCCACTAAGAGTATCTGAAGAGAAGAAAGTGCTTGATAAAAACCTTCTGAAAGACTTATTCTTAATGAGTGAAATTTGGTTGAGTTGCAGTGATCACGTTTCCCATTTGGGTTTACTCCCAAACTAGTGAGAGCTAGGTGAATTTCAACTGATAGAGGAAAGAGGGATAGAAAAAGTGTTAAAAAAGAATGCAGTGTGCTTCTAATATGAAATAAGTGGGTTGGAGACTTTTAGCAGATTGCAGATATTAGTCTTTTAGCAGATTGCAGATATAAAAAAAGAATTGCAGATATTAAAGTTGGGGTTAATTAATTCACAATTAGTCTTTTTGCAAGTTTTCAACTAACAGAAAGTTGTTTTGGCACCAGATTATAACCAATGGAAGGTACAGGAGCTGTGAGCATAGGGCAATTACTAATCCTGATAGAGCAAGGCTTTCTGTTGCAACATTTCATGACCCTGCTAAGACAGTCAAGATCTCCCCTGTCTCTGAACTGATAGATGAGTCATCGCCTGCTAAATACCGTGATGTTGTGTATGGAGACTATGTGTTTTCATGGTATACCAAAGGCCCGGAAGGAAAACGAAATATTGATGCACTTGTGCTGGATTCTTAGGTTTGTGCTTTTTTATCTCTCTTTGTCTCGTGGCTTGGTTGTGTCTTGTGGGGGAAAGGAAGTAAAGTTATTTTATAATGTAAAATTCTCTTACTTGGATAGTAAATAAAACCTTGAATCTTCCTTACTGTGGCAAGCTGTTTGTAACAGACGATGATAATCACTATTATGTTGTGATTAAGAACAATATGATACCTACAATCTTTCTTTGACCTAACTTAAAAACTTAATATTGTAACCGAAAAAAATTATAAATAAATAAGTAAATGCACTATGAACTGACTAATTGAATCAACTTTTCAAAAAATGAAATTTAATTGAAAAAAAAAAAAGACTTGAATTATTTCAACAGAAATGACTAATTTAACTCATTTATAAATTAATTTATTATTTACTGATGGACTTATACCAGCTTCAATCAAATGTTGCAATTTTTTGTGACATACAATTAAATGGATTACATTCACACAACGTGGACAAACATTTTGTTAACATATATAACACTTTAGGGTAGATGATACACTAAATAAATTTATTTGATTTTAAGTGTTCGCAGAACTTTTATCATCATATGGAACTTTGTTTAAATTCTTAGAGATTTACAAACTTTAATGAGAATTGCTTAGAGTTTATTATGTATTGGAGTTTGTTTTAGTTATTGTTTTTATATATTTATAAATCTGCTCACAATGCAAAACTTGTAAGATCTTTGGCTTATATGAATCTGATTGGTAAAAACTGTCCAAGAATGTGGATTATGCACAAAATAAGTTAGATATAAAAAAAAAAAAACTCACTTATGTGTCATTAATTTGTGTCACTTGTAATGACTGTATTTTAGAGAACCATCGTTTGGGCAGAACTCAAAAAAGGCAACAGCCCATGGCTAGTGAAATTTCTAACAGACAAACCCTTATTTACAGTTGAACTCAAAGTATGCACCAAATTATAGCCTTTTCACCAATGACTAGACAACTTTGTTACATCTTGCAGAGTTATACTCGAACTCATATAATGAACCATCTATATCAATGCATAGAGTGACATTCACCTTTAATCTTGAAGATAACTGCAAAAACACAAAGATTTATTATATATACAGCAAAAGTAAATCTGTCATCAGTACATCATACATGTAATGTACAGTTGTGACAACGGTTCTCAGTTCTCACCACAGAAAACAGTGCAGAAAGCCCAACACCAACACCAATCCAAAAGAGCGGTGACCTTCTAGAAATATAGTAAATAGATAAATCAAGTGTGAATTTACATGCAAAAGATGTCAGCAAACTTAAATCAATAAAATATCCATCAACCACGACCACCTCAGTAGCGCCCATCCTAAAAACATGAGATAACAATTTTAAAGAAAAGTAATATGAAAAAGGTAAAGAGAGTAAATGATTACATAGTTGAGGACGGAGGTGGTGATAATTGTGGGTTAACTCCAATTGATGTCGTTTCTTGAGTTTTTGAAGAAGAAACACTTGCAAAATGATTTACTATCAGCTTCTCCTGCACTGTTTCACTGACATGCATTACTTATACGTCTTAAGCGATGAGTGAAAAATATTGATAGAGATATTCAACTTGCACAGCAAGCACTCATTAATCACAAGAGAATAGAAGTCAATAGACAATATAAATATACATTACTCAAATGGATTCAAAATACACAGACATGAGATTAATTTTTTAACCATGGATTCAAATTCAAAATGCTATCAAGATAAGCTTGAGCAAAACTCCAAAATCCACAATCTGTGTCTGTCTACGAACACTATCTTCTTAGTGTAGAAGTAATACTCTTAAACATAGAGTGGTGAACTATTATTATATATAGAATGATATATCGATTCATCATAAATTAGGGCTCATTTGTTTGTATTTTTAAACATAATTTCATGAACTAAAAACATAATTAAACCAGAAAAAGAAGAGGATTTAAACTTTTCTAAAAGAGTGGCTTCCAAAACAAGAGTCGTATCACTAAAATTGTCTTTCTCAATTACCTGCATATCCAAAACACTCCCTTAAACCCTTGCAAATGTCAACATAGTGTATTCGTATGACTCAAATCCAACAACAGAACCAACATGTTCAATTCGGTTTCTATCTTGCCGAGGAAGAAACAAAAAGCAAAAAAACACAGCAAAAGCATAATCAGGACCTATCAATTCAACTTCAACAGTACACATTTCATTTTATTGGACTCTATCAGAATGCAGTGATTCAGTTAATGAAGCACCTGGCCTTTCCCTTTCTGAGGAACACAGCCACGTGAGGAGAGCTCATGGCTGCAGTGGCAGAACAACGAGAACAGAGCACGGGATTTAGGCACGAAAGAAGAAACACAGGTATGTAAACTCTTCTCTATCTTGATTTGAGAGTAATTTCTGAAGTTACAAACTGGAACGAGAAACCTATCTTAAATAGGTTTAGAAAGGGAGAAAAACTAAAAACCTAGATAACTGATAAATCAGTTATCGTAAAACCTAGGGGGAAGAAACAGAAAACCTAAAGGGTTTCAATATCAGTGAATCTTTTTCCCATCAAGAATAAAGATTCTAATCCCCCATCAAACACACCAATGCTAACATAGAAAGATAATAAGAAAACTAGACAAAAAGTTGAAAGAACTGAATACCAGATTTCTGACCATGATGGGAGGAAGAGAGCGCAGAAACACGGTATCGGCAACGGTGAGGAGCAATGAAGACCCTCCCAAGAGAGAAGGGCTTTCTTCTTAAAACATCTCTGTCAGTGGCGTCTCTTGCAAGAACACGTCCCAACATCAAAGGTTTAGAGGAAGACACAAGGGCCAAGTTAAGGTTCTCCATCTTCTTCTCACTTCCAAGCAATGTAACCTAGAGAAGGGGCAAGATTGCAATGGAGTGTGGAGTGGCTAATGAAGGTTTGAGGTTTTGGGTACGAGATTTTGTACAGAATATTTGCTAATATTTTATTTATTTATTTTTACTTTTATATGTAAAAAAAATCAGTACTAAATGAATATATTATATATAAATAATGAGCGAAGAGGGGGAAGATAAAGCAAAACACATAAAAGATGTGAATGAGAAATACAGAGAGAATAATCAGAAAGATAAAGCAAAATACATAAAAGATGTAAGATTTATGAGAATATAAATCTGGCAGAACCGATTAGATATTCTTTCATAAACTTTCATCTCAAGAACATGAAAGATAAATACAAAATATAAAATGTTTTTAAGCCTTTAAATGATTATCGCATCTTTTAATAAATATTACTCAAGGCATCCGTAGATAGAGATGGCAAATAAACCCGTCCCCGTGGGTATTGCCCGAACCCGTCCCTGTTTTGATGGGAATCCCCGCATTGACTGGGTATGGGTATGGGTATGGGGAATCCCCGACTTTTTCAGTTGGGTATGGGGATGGGTATGGAGATGTACATATACCCGCCATAATACCCGTCCCCGCCATATCTCCATTCTCGTTTAAATTATTAAAATATTCACAATTAATTAAGTAACTCCTATATATATATATATATATATATATAT
>Ga0214542_1002872_pt1 | contig 35436 bp, 24 predicted proteins | sample CNSS1metaG_FD_160096 | JGI IMG/M metagenome (GOLD analysis project Ga0214542, IMG submission 160096) | Root nodule microbial communities from cowpea collected in UCLA plant growth center, Los Angeles, California, USA - CNSS1 | ecosystem: Host-associated > Plants > Roots > Nodule | place: USA...
GCAGCTCTGGAAAACAGAAGGGTGAAGAATGAGAGAGTTGGAAGGGTATAGGGTCCTACTGAAGGGCTGCCCTTGGGCCTACGAAGGGACCAGGCCCAAACTCTATATACTGAAAAAGGGGCTTACATTTTAAATGCATTTCAATATAACACTTAAATCATATACACCGTTCGACACATCTTTGTATTTCCAAAAATAGAGACTAGATTGGTGGAAAATTTTGAAGAACTAATTTTAATTTTCACTTCAAATTAAGAGACAAAAACATATTTAGCTCTAATAAATATAATCAATTTTTCTTAGGAACGAGATATTAATCACACTAAATGATTAGTATCTTTATGCGAATGTTTTGTGTAACGTCCCATTTAAATAAATAAATCTAATTGAATAAAACATCACATATTTAAAATATCTAAAAAGGACAGGGTTTAGGCTATGAAAGTTTACGGTTATCCAAGAATATGCATAGATTTTCACACGACACTATCCTCACATAACACTAACATAACACATAATGTAGTTTCATAACATCTTGGTACTTCAGTATTCAAATATATACAAATATGCTAAAATTCCACGCTAGGTATAGCTGTGTTGTTTGTTTAAATACGGAACTTTCATTTTTTTTATGTATTTAGAAAATATTAAATACACAAAACTCATTACTAATGTTTATGTTAAAAAGGATTAGTCTCTAACTTACAGGTTTCAAGATACTCTTAGCGTATGTTAAAAGTTTTATATTGATTATGTAACATTCCATTTAATAGTTTTTCATGCATCAAATAAAACATTATATTATGATCAAGCAAAGTAGGTAGTAGGATATGACCGACATATAATTTATATGTAAGAATATAAAGTTAGTACAGTCATCCAAAAGCCACGTGAATAAACACAAGGTAAGAGTCAGTACAAAAGATACTAAATTGCACAACTCCAAAAATTTACAGCAACAGCCTAAAAAGTACAGCGAAAACTCTCAGTAAAGCGTCAACTCCTACTCAAAAGGGGGTATCTTCATCTGTTTTCTGCCCTACTCACACCAACCAAAGGTGATCATTGCAAAGGATAATATACAAGAGCAAGCAAACACAAACAAGAAGGGTAAGCTAACTGAAATGAGAAACACCGATACACTTCACAATTTAGAAATATCATTCATAGCACATAATTCAATTATAAGTTATAGACTCGATATCCGGATTGTGTAAGCGACATTGGAGCTCTTGGTGGCTTGCACCTGTAACGGTTCCCAGACTCTGCAGAGTCTGGACACATGGAGTATTCACCCGACCGTTCCCAGGGTAAGTCCCCTTCGCGTCTAGGACTAGATCAAGTCCAATGACTAGGACCTCCTGCTACTCCTCACGGCATAATCCATTCTACTCTATCTAAGCGTGAATGGTTATTGGAGTTTCAGGATACTGACCAATATGGATTCCTTACGTCCTTACACACACTACAAATTCACTTGAATTTCCTTTGAAATTCTATTTCAACCACAACTCCTCATAATTTACATTCATCCAATTTCGTCATGCAATACATTAATAATAACATCCCAACCATACATGGTCTATTTTGCACAAAGCTACGTCAAGGCATGCATTCTCACTAATGAAAACAGAACTAAAACACTCCTGCTGCAGTGGCTCTCGCTCAGGCTAGAAAATCTAGCCCAGGCGAGTGACCATCTCGCTCAGGCGAGCCAGTCTCGCCTAGGCGAGTCCTTAACAGTGGCAAAATAAAAAAAACTGGGCGAACTTTCGCTCAGGCTAGACTGGTTCGCTTAGATGAGCTCATCTCTCGCTCAAGCGACCCTAGCTCACCTAGGCGAGACTTCGCGCAGGAACAAAGGTGTGCTTCCTGGTGTTTTCGCTCAGGCGAGAGTCACTCGCCTAGGTGAAAATACCAGGCCACGAACCTGTTCCCACATGCAGTAGCCCAGTTTTCCTCACACACAATTCAATCACTCACCAATTCATGAAATTCAAACATCAATCAAAAATTAAACATGCAATTCAGACTCATCAACGAATTTCCTATACAATTTGAGAAAAAGGGGTTAGCTTCCCTTACCTTCTCAACAATCGCAAGCAAAAATCAGCTTTCAACTGGAAGATGGTTTGATTTCAGCACTTAAGGAGCTGGAAGAGAAATTTCTAGACATGAGTGTGATTCCTAATTCAACCCAAAAGATCGAAGAACCTAAATTTCAGAAAATTTGAAGGTGAACTGAGAAATTGGAAATCAACTTACGCGTAGGGATGGATCGAACAGGTTGGGGAGGAGATTCTGTGTTAGCCTCAGGTTGGATTGCTGTTACAGAAAGGAGGAAACAAAATTCAGCAATTGAATTGGAGCCCAAACCCCTTTGGTTGTTAGAGAGAACGGGGAGAAAAATGGTGAAGAAGAGAGGTGCAGGTGAGTGGAGTGTTGCTTCTGTGTGAGTGCAGGCAGAGTGAGTACATAGAAAGGGAAAACATAACATATAAAAAAAAAAGGTTCTCACATATTAAAGATAAAATTAATCTAAAATATTTAAGTAAATATAAACTTCAATTTACAAATTCTCTTTTTAAATGATATAAAAATCATCTAAAATTTATCTTAATAAAATCTGTTATTTATTAGATATATTATTTTATCATTGAATCATCCATCAATATTTAATTTTATGTTCAGAATATATATTTTTTGACATAAGACCAGTGTGTTAGAAGTTAAATTTAAAATATACTTTTTAAAAGTGTGTATACAAGTGAAGAAATTTAATTAGAAAGATATTATTGAAAACTAAATAGAAAAAAAAAATACTTAATATAAAAAAGTTTGAAAGATACTTAAGTTTGATCTATAAAATTATTTTATGGTTATATAGAGACAACTATGTGAGTATGGTTTCCTTGCTGGAATAAACATGCCTCTGCTGTATTGATAACACGATAATTGTTTTTCAACTTAATAAAAATATTTTGCTTTTAACTATGCATTTAAACGACATAGTTTATTTCTCCTTATTATTTAATCGAGTATTTTATTTCAATTCTCTTTTGTCCCGTCACTACTCTTGTAATATTATATTATATAGTATTAAAACTAATTTATAGAATAAATATAATTTTGTTTTATCATTATGTAATAAAATTATAATTTCAATCGATAATACTTAAAATTAGGTTTCAATTACTAAATAAGATTTAAATTATTAATTTAAAAAATATAAAAAATAAATTATAATTTATTTAATTAATAATATTAGATTAAAAAAAATATTTGTATAATTAATTATACTTTTACTACTACATTACAAAATTAGAATGATTTCAAATTTGACATATTAATGAGTTTGTCTTCAAGGTGTCCCAAAATTCCTAAACCAGCTAACACTCACATTCTTTCGCCACTTTTCAGAAAATCCTTCTCCTTCCTCTCTTAGTAAATCTAGAAAAGGTAAATGCCTCTGTTTCATGAACCCTAAAACATAAAGAAATAACAAGCGGATTAAAATGAAGATGAGAAGATATTGTAGCCCCCGAAGATCCCCACCCCACCGAAATAGATACAATTCTTTAATATCCTTCTGGAGCAGTTGAAGTTGCCTTTGCTCCTTTAAGAAGTAGTTCGTTAAGGAGTCCTGAATTTGGTTTAGCAAAATCATCCACAGATCGATTTAGCTTACCATTAAGTAGAGGATTGTCCCTTATAGGAATAAGACAAGACCCAACCATTCCTACCCCGGAATATGAAATAAACCCAGAACATACGCAATACAATTCAGCTAGGTCACAAGAATCCCCGACTAAATCTAATTTTAGTCAATTAAATATTATAGAAGTTTTTGAAGTAAATAAGGAAGATCTAAGAAAATAGTTTCTAAAAGAAGAAAATAAAGAAAAAAGAGATTGGTTTTTTAGTAATTTTTCACAACAAGAATTAAGGAACTATAAAAAGGATTATTTTGAATTTTTAGAAATAGTAGAAGAAAATATACCCTACTTCCGATGGTTCGAACAAAATTGTTTGGATAAACTAAAAATAAGTATGATAAAATCAGCATAAAAAATATGGAAAACTAGTAAAGGAGAAATACATAGCATTCGAATATAGAAAATAAAGAGGTAATAGCATCTCCTTTTAAAATGATAAATGAAAAACGGGAAGTACAGATAAAAGATATTCAAAACATACACTCCCAATTAAATTACACCAATCAACTACTTCATCAGATGACTTTGATAAATTCTGATGAAAAACATAAAAAGTCAGAACAATCATTGGTTAAACCTTTCAAATTTTCAGAAAAGGAATTATAGGAATTAAAAATAGGAAGGTATAGTAACACCGCTCTTGAAGAAATAAATAAAAAATTGGATGCATTAAACATATCAAAAGTAAACACTCTACAAAGAGAAGAAGTAAATAGAATTACTAATAGAAAAAAATACTCAAAAAGTCAGTCGTTTACCTACAACTAGGAATTTTTATAAAAGACCAACTCTTCCTGATATTCAGCATGAAGAATGGGAATTAGAACATCCGTCAGCTTTTGTTCTGAATTTTTCTTCCAAATATTGAACTTGAAATTTCTTCCACCAAAAAATCTTCACTTTAAGACATAAGATTTTTGGGAATGGGGCTGGTTTATGTTGATGTAATTCATAAATATGCTGACATAGCCAGCTTACACTCATTTCAGCACAAAAATTTAAAAGTTTTTCATGAATAGACATATTCAGAGTGACTTTCTTGAAATCTTCATAGAATTTTACTATTATTGGAGGAAAAATACTTTGTAGGCCCTGTCCAGCAAAATCATGAGTAAAATTATTTCTTCTGAAATGTCTTTGGTTAGAATAAAATTATTTTTATAACATTTTCCTTTGTTTCAAATACTTGCATTAGTTAGTTTATATCTACCTTAAGATTTGAATTATTAGCGGTGAACAACTTTTGGAGAGTTTTTTCTTAGTATTGCTTAGGGACTAAACCTTCTCCAATACAATTTAAATCAGCTCCTGAATATACTAATGTTGTATATTGTTTATGAAATATATTTCCTATCTTTAAGCCTCTGTTTGTTTGAAAGGTTTATACTGTTTACGTGTATTAGAGAAGATGGATTTAAAAATATTTTGTTTTCTCATTCAACGATTTAAGCAGAAAAGCGACGACTGATTTGCGGGTTTATTCTAAAATTTCATCCCCTCAACTTTGCAGAGATCTGGGATGATATTCAAACATTTACTTTTTTACCCTCTTCATATATATTACTAAGATGGTGTGTAAAAGTGTGTGAAATAAGGTGGTGAATGACTACAACAGTGGTGTGTGTGAGTGAGAGGGCACCGGTTACATAACCGGTGCCTAGAAGACCTTAACACCGGTGTCGACATTGGTGCATATGTGATTTTTTTTTAACTTTTTTTTAATTTGTTTTAATTTTGTTTAAAAATTAATTGTATAACTTTATTTAAAAATTTAATTCTATAAATTTCTTTTACATTCATAGTTTTTTTTTTAAAAAAAGTTTCATATAATTTTAATATTTTTTTAATTCGTATTAATTAATTATAATTATTTTTATAACATCAAACTATAAATCATTCTTTTTTTCCATCAAGGGTATTTTGGTAACTTTCTAATTCTATATATTTTTACAATTTATTTTATTTATCACATCAATCAAATCTTTCACTAACTTTCATAAAACTTATCTCCAAATCCACTCACTTTATCCTCTAAATCCACTCAAAAAAACACAAATATTCATCTTCTTAAATCTACACAAATCCATCTTCACATTCACCCCATATCCATCTATAAAAAGGAACACACCCTATAGAAATTTTTATTTGCCATTTTTGCTGAAAATTTTTTATTTGACTTATTTGCTGTTCAAGATTGTCGTCCTTATCTGATTCTTCACTTTCTCCTACGTCTTTTAACATTTTTAATTCTTCTTTTATCCACCTAATTTCTTCTTTTAAGATTTTTACTTCTTTATATAAATCATTTAAATTAGGTTTTTATAAGTTATTTTCGCTTGTTTTAATATTTTTGCAAAATCATAACCCTTAAAAGGTGGTGAAGATATGAGATTTTTTTCTATTATTTCTTCTGATGGTTCTTTTAAAATTAAATCTTTTATTTCATTAAGCCATTTAAATTTTTCTTCTTCATCACTAATCATTTCTACCATTTCTAAGGCTAATTTTGTTTCGGCTTTTATTACATTAATCTGAAAAATACATTCTGTACAATCGCAATTTTTGCTACCCTTACACATTGGCATTTTTCATCATCCGTATAAAAGATTTCATCTTCCTGACTAGAGTCAGATTCGTCTTCAGAAGAAGTTAATAAAATTTTTGATATTAGTTCTTTAATTTCTTCACTTGACATCAAGTGTATTTATTTTTTCTTTTACAATAAGATTGAAACTCTACTAACATCATAATCATATATAGTTTGCATGCCAATCCCAGATTAGTAATCAATTGCCGCTCCTAAACCAATTACTCCCCCCCGATAACTTGTGTTCCAGCCTCAAATGTAGGAAATTCAAAATGTGTAAAAAAATAATAAGATTCATGAAATTGTTGGTATGCAACAATAATAGAGAAACTAACATAGGAGGGAGGATAAAAACAGCTAGGTATACTATTGGCTATTCTAAAGTTATAAAAAAAATAAATTATTGGAGTATGACTTCCATGTAGCAAAAACCAATTGTACAGAGGAAAGAAAAGGTGCCACCAAGGCATGTGCTGTGATGTTGGTGGTGATTCATTCTGAGTGTTTCATTCTGAGTTGCACTCCTAGTAAAACAAACAATAATTATGCTTACTAAAAGTAAAAGATTGATAATTGTAGACTAATGATCATTTTCACCATTTAGGGTATGTGGATGAGTTCCACAGAAGGGCATGACACTGAGATGAAAAGAATAACTATTCATCTGTGAACGAAGAAAATTGCACTACTAATAACATTCATGCATCCATTTGTTCTTTTAATTACAATAATAACCAAAATGGACCAACCTTAAGCAACAAAAAGAAACTAAAACTGGGGTTATTGGTGCCATGAGCTGGAATATTTCCTTCCTTTCCTTTGGAGTTTAGATCACATATTACATATAGTTGAAATTCTAAAATAAATGTTAAAGTTGAAATTGCTGGAGAAATTCGTAACTAAGTCATTAACTAGCATAGAATTGTACCCGAAAGTTGAATATTTATGGATTCAGCACCGAAAAAACACTCTTCTAAAGTTTAAACTATGAGGGTGAATAACATAGAAGAAAAATGGAAATAACCAAATAAAGGAAACAACAATTAGTAAAAGGAAAGTTGTCAAAGAAATTTTCACAACTTTGACCCTCATATCACTATGATTGTCGTGTTCAATTCGTTCTGGTTGCTCGCTCACGCTGCTGTTCGATTCGTTTTGGTTGCTCGCTCACGCGTTCGATTTGTTTTGGTTACTCGCTCACACTGCTCGATTCGCTCTGGTTTGAGTTCGTCACGCCCTTGTCTTCTCTGGTTTTGTTTTTTTGAAAACCCATTCTCTGTGTCCTTGTTCATCATGGCCTCGGATAAAGTCGACACTTTTCTGGTTCGATTTAATGGAAAAAATTACGCTGCTTGGGAGTTCCAATTTAAGCTCTTTGTTAAAGGCAAAGAATTATGGGGTCATATTGATGGCAAAATTCCCGCTCCGACGGATGCAACTGATTTGGCGAAGTGGGAATCGAAAGATGCCCAAATCATGACCTGGATTCTTAGCTCTGTTGAGCCTAATTTTATCCTGAATCTTCGACCTTACAACACTGCTAAGGATATATGGGATTATTTGAAAAAGGTTTATCATCCAGCCAATGCAGCTCAAAGGTTTCAATTGGAGTATGAGATGGCTAATTTCACACAAGGAAGTCTATCAATTGAGGAATATTATTCTAGTTTTCAAAATCTTTGGACTGAATACTCAAATATTATTTATGTGGGTATTTCTGGTGAAGCCCTATCAGCTATCCAAACGATGCACGAGACTAGTAAGCGAGATCAATTTTTGATGAAACTCCGATATGATTTTGATGCTACTCGATCCAATCTAATGAATCGTGACCTTGTGCCTACGTTGGATGCTTGCTTGAGTGAGCTTCTCTGAGAAGAACAACGAATCAAAACACACACAGTTATGGAACAAAATATGAATTCTACTGCTCCAATTAGTGTGGCCTATGCCGCCTAAGGAAAGAATAAGCCCAAAGATATGCGTTTTATCCAATGCTACAGTTGTAAGGGATTTGGTCATCTTGCAAAGGATTGTTCACAAAAATTTTGTAACTATTGCAAACAAAGGGGGCATATTTTCTCCGCTTGTCCTATTCGCCCTACAAAGAAACAAGGCACTACTTATCATGTTTCTGTTGGTGCTTCGAGTTCTGCTGCTTTGCCTACTCCAGCTTCTGTTCCTACACCTCCTGCCAACACTCTTACTCCAGAAATGGTATAATAAATGATTGTGTCAGCCTTTTCTGCCCTTGGTCTTTCAGGTAATACTTCTGTTTCTTTTCAACCTTGATATCTTGATTCTGTAGCGTCTAACCATATGAAAAATTATGTTGTGTCCCTATCCAATGTGAAACCTTATGATGGCAATCAACAAATTTACACAGCTAATGGAACCTCCTTACCTATAAGTGCTATTGGTGATATTTCTCCTTCTTTACCTAATGTCTTTGTGTCTCCTAATCTTTCCACAAATCTCATATCTATTGGCCAATTAGTTGATCATGATTATAATGTCCAATTTTCTCGTTCTGGTTGTGTTGTGCAGGATCAAGTGTTGTGATGTTTGGGGGATTTCTCCTATTGTATCTCATGCAGGTTATAAGTATTTTGTCACGTTCATAGATGACTATAGTCGATTTACTTGGGTATATTTTCTTCAGTCTAAAGCAGAAGTTTTCTCTGTTTTTCAACGTTTTGTTTATTTCCTTAAGACTCATTTCTCTGCTCACACAAAAATTTTAAGATCAGATTCTGGAGGTGAATATATGTCTAACGCATTTCAAAGTTTTCTTCAAAATGAGGGAATTCTATCTCAACGTTCTTGCCCTTCCACACCACAACAAAATGGTGTTGCTGAAAGAAAGAACCGTCATCTTCTTGATGTTGTTCGCACTCTTTTGCTAGAATCCTTTGTTCCTCTTCGTTTTTGGTGTGAAGCTCTCTCCACTGCTGTTCATTTAATAAATCAGTCACCTTCTCCTACTCTCTATAATGTTTCTCCTTTCTATAAGTTGTTTGGGTATTCTCCTTCTTAGTTTAATCTCCGTACTTTTGGTTATGTTTGTTTTGTACATCTTGCTCCTCATGAATGTCACAAACTCATTAATCAATCTGTTAAGTGTGCTTTTCTAGGTTATGCTATTAATAAAAAAGGTTATTTTTGCTATGATCCACAACTTCATCGCATTAGAGTTTCTAGGAATGTGGTGTTCTTTGAAAATCAATTTTTCTTTCCTTCCTATGTTGCACCATCATCTTCATCTTTTTCCTTTATGCCACATTTTTTAGACTCTTCTCACATTGTGGAACGGTTCCAGCTAAACATGTCAAAGTGAGCCAACCCGGCTCACACGGGTTGGCTCACCACGAGCCGGGTTGAAAATGAGTGAACCTAACCCGACTCACTTTATGGTGAGCCAGAAATTTTGTAACCCGGCTCAACCTACCACAGGTTGGTGGGTTAAGTGGGTTGGCTCACCAACCTACTTAAAAAAATTATTTATTTATTTATTTATGTTTTAGTATTCAAATATTTAAATAAATTTTTAAGTAACCCATGAGATGACAATCATAGTAAAATCAAGAATCAATGTCTTGATCATGCTCACTACCAATATATGATGAATTGTTTCCAAGAAAGTATCCATATAGTCTAAGAAAACATGGCTAATATTACACATTTTCTGTCATACTATTCAATAAAATATAAATAAAAAAACTATACATTTTTGTCATGCTACTTTAGAAAAAAATGTTTATAAGACGGTTGTTTAAATAATTTATTACAAATATTATAGTTAAAAATTAAAGTATCAACATTGACAATCAAATTAATTAAATATTCAAACTATTCAAATATTATTTAGCAACATTCTAGCATTTAAAAATACAAAATTGTGAACATGTATAACAGGAGTAGTAAATAATTATTAAAAAAATAAAAAAAATTGTAAAAAATGTTGGTGGGTTAAGTGGGCCAACCCACCTTCAACTCGGCTCGAACCCGTTTAACCCGTGGGTTAAGTGAGTCGGGTTGAGTTCAACCCAGTTTTGAAAAAAATGAATTTTTCTCAACCCAACCCGGCTCGAACCCGTGGTGAGCCGGGTTGGCTCACGGGTTGAAACTCATTTTGACATCTCTAGTTCCAACCTGGTTTGGTGTATACAAGACCTCGTCTTCCTTCTGGTAGTCTTTCTGATTCTGCTCCTACACTTAATTCTGTCCCTCCTCCGACACTTGATCCTGTCACATCTGTTCTACCTCTTCGTCGGTCCACTCGATCATCAAAACCTCCTGATTGGTATGGCTTCTTTACACCTATTTCTTTATCCACTACATTGTCGTCTATTTCTATTCCTTCTAGTTATACCCATGCTATGGAACATGACTGTTGGAAAAAGGCAATGCAAGAAGAACTACAAGCACTTCAAGAAAATCACACATGGGATATTGTGTCTTGTCCTCCCACGGTAAAACCTATTGGAAGTAAATGGGTGTTTTCTATCAAACTTCGATCTGATGGCTCATTAGATCGCTATAAAGCTCGATTGGTCGCTCTTGGTAATAAACAAGAGTATGGGATTGATTATGAGGAGACATTTGCTCCTGTTGCTAAGATGACTACAATTCGGACTATCCTTGCTATTGCTGCTTCTCAATCTTGGCCATTGCATCAAATGGATGTGAAGAATGTTTTTCTCCACGGTGATCTTAAAGAAGAAATCTACATGAAACTTCCTTCTAGTATGCTTCCTTCTTCCTCTTCTGATGTTTGTAAACTTCGACATTCCTTGGATGGACTTAAACAAGCTCCTCGAGCTTGGTTTGAGAAGTTTCGTACTACTTTGTTTAAGTTCTCCTTTACGTAGAGTCAATATGACTATTCTCTCTTCTTTCACAAGTCTACCGTCGGTATCGTTCTCCTGTTAGTTTATGTTGATGATCTCATTATTACGAGAACTGATCATGAGTTAATTACTAAGTTGTAAAATGAGCTCCATGCAACATTTCGCATGAAAGATCTTGGACAACTCACATATTTTTTGGGATTGGAGGTTCATCATCGATCCAATGGCATCTTTTTAAACCAACAAAAGTATATTCAAGATTTAATCAAATTGGCAGGTTTAGCTGGAACTACTTCAGTTGATACTCCTATGGAAGTAAATGTTAAGTACAAGAAAGATGAAGGAGATCTCTTGCCTAATCCCACTCATCGGCGTTTGGTAGGCAGTCTTATTTATCTCACCACTACTAGACCTGACATTTTGTATGTTGTTCACCAGGTCAGCCAATTTATGTCTTCTCCTCGTCGTATTATCCGATATCTTAAAGGTTCATCTACACGTGGGTTATTCTTTCCCAAGGCCTCATCTTTACAACTTATGGCATATAGTGATGCTGATTGGGCAGGATGTCCAGATACTCGTAGGTCTACTACCGGTTGGTGTATGTTTCTTGGTGATGCCTTAATTTCTTGGAAATGTAAGAAGCAAGATCGTGTTCTAAATCTTCTACTGAGGCTGAATATCGTTCAATGCCAGCTGCTTGTGTTGAAGTTGTGTGGTTACGTAGTCTTTTGGACCATCTTGGGTTTTCCCAACCTACATCTACACCTCTTCATGCAGACAATACAAGTGCTATTCAGATTGCTGCAAATCTAGTATTTCATGAACTACCAAGCATATTGATGTGGATTGTCACTATATTCGAGAGGCCTTGACTACCAATGTCATCTCTCTTCCTTACATCTCTATTGATCTTCAAGTTGCAGATATCTTTACCAAAGCTATGCCTCGACAACACCATCAATTTCTTGTTGGCAAATTGTTGCTGGTTGATTTACCAGCATCAATTTGAGGGGGATGTTAATGTGTATGAATATAATTTATTCTGTCTTTAATAGATTATTCTATACTTTTAATACATAGCTGTTAGGGATTCTCAATTACTCCATGTAAATAGGAAATCTCCTATAATCCTTCCCCCTTTATTGAATATTAATGTAAATATATTCTATAGTGCCTATTTAAGAAAAGGGGGCTGCATAATAAAAGCAAGTGATTCTAAAATACACTCTTGAGTATTGGATTGGAGTATGTTTTCATATACCGTGATATTGTGACACTAATTCCTCCCTATCCAAAGCAACTCTCATGTTTTGAAAAAAACATTACCAACCCCTCAACATTATGCTAATCAAATGGGAATAATTCCTCTACTTAGGTCACTAATTGGTGGCCATATAAGAAGGGGCACAAAATTTCTAAACCTTTTTCTTTTGCAAGAGCTTGCTAAGTAAAAAAGATAAGGAGAGAAAGTTAGTGAAGTGAAAATCCATAGTTTATTGAAAAGGTGGTTGTAATATCAAAAGGATGGTTCCCACAAGGACGTAGGAATCCCAACCAAGTTTGACTTTTGTTCATGCCACTTCTAATGTAATAAGCTAGCTAGATTAACTCACTTCACATTCATTTTGTCATCATTTTCAGCAGAAAATGGTTTCATGGTGTTCATATCTTCCACCATACTTAACAATTAATCCTATAAATGTATTCTACAGATTTTAGGTAACAAATTGGGTCACTTAATGGTGTTTAGCGTTACTGATTGTCCTTTCCATAACTTTTGCATGCATAAGTGACTAGGTAAAGGCTTTGCATATAACCACAAGAGAGGATTCTCAAGTGAAACCTGCATCTCATACTCTTGTACAAGGGATAACAACTGAAGATGTCTGTGATAGGTAATATAGAGATCTTATAAGAGAGATCGAGAGCCATAGAAAGCGAAGGTTGCCCTTAAGGTTTTCACAAAGGAGACTTAGTCTCACCTGTTCAAAACAATCATAGAGGAAAGTGGACACCAAGTTGTGAAGGGCCCTTTGTAGTAAAGAAGTCATTTTTGGGGGGAACTTTGATTCTTACCAAGATGAACAAAGAAGAATTACCTTTTCCAGTCAATTCTGATGTGGTCAAGAAATACAACGCTTGAAAGAAGTCCCTAATTTTCAGGATTTGCTAGAATTTGCTTTATAGCCAAGTGGCATATGTTGCCTTTCTATCTATCATACTAATGTATAATTGCCAATATATTCCATCAATCTTGTGTCTGATAGAACACATTTCATGTCATATATTTTGACTAACCGGAGCTTTATTTTTCATACAAATGAGTTTTACAAGATCTTGATTGAATCGAGTTTTGAAAGATGTCGCAAAGGTAAAAAAATAATAAATAAAAAATGTATGTTGGGTTAATTCTCTATCTTAAATCATCAAATTCATTATAAAAAAATAATAAAAAATATAGATAAGTTAAAAGCGAATAATGTCTTTGAATGTCATGTTTCTTCTTAGCCTAATGTTTTAATTGAGGACAAAAAGCGTGATGTTTTCTTCCGAAATATTCTCATGCATGTCTCCTGAAATCCTTTAGTCTTTTCATCTTCTAAAACAAAAGAATCTTCCCTGTCGATTTTTGTGTCATTACTAAAACAAAATCTCATGTTGTGGCAATTCTTTATGCCTTTGCATTATGCTACCTCTAAAAATAAGGAATCCTTAACCTGAAACCTCACCCTTAATGAGTCAAAACTGGGGCAATTTTTTGTGTTCGTTCCACCATTGCACTCATATTGCTATATCCATTTTAGCTTGTCCAACTAGGGCAACCCTTTTTTTCCTTGTACATTATGTTACCCTTGAGTTAGAACAATCCATATTCGTGCACCATTCCTTAATCTTATAGTTCACCATGGTAGGTCAAAATTGGGGCAGATTTGGTAGTTTTTCACCTTGGTATTGATGAGTATTTGGCTACATTTTTCTCTACAAACCCATTCTTGTCACACATGTGTCCCCATATTCTTGTCACTAAAAGTTTATCGGATCATTGATGAATTTACCCCACGGTTTGAGTTTTTATCCCGAAAGTCAGGCAATCATTTGACCCAATTCACACACAATCTAACTACCTATGTTTCCAAAAATGTCAACACAAGCATGGATGTGAATTAAGCTTTTTGAAAAAAAAAAGTCAATTTAATGATGCCTCAATCACTACACTAGCTAAAAAAAAGAATCATGATATTCCTGTGTTCTGTTCTCAAAATGATGAATTGAGTTTTTTAAGAAAAGGATGAGCTTACTCGAATTTGATGATTGTATGGAAAATAGTTGATCCAAAATACATGCCCTTGTACATATGAAAATGAAAAAATGAGGGACAAGATGAAATAGGACAAATATTCTTATTTTCTACTTTCATTTCTTGCATTCATGCATTGTCATGTCTCATATATATATATATATATATATATATATATATATATATATATATATATATATATTGCCACTCCTGTTTATTTCTTTATTAAACTCTAGTGTTTTAATGACCTTTTGGCTAAAACCCAACTTTGATTGGTGCTTCTACTTTTACTGTCAATTAAAGCCTAGCTTGTTTTGGCCTATACAATTTACATTTCACTTAAAGTCCAACATTCGACTAGCACCTGCATTAAAAACTCAACATCTGACTGGCACCAACATGTTTATTTTCTGCTAAAGTCTAGCATCTGACTGACACCCATAATGAAAGCCCAACATCCGACTGACACCAACATGTTTATTTTCTTCTAAAGTCCAGCATCCGACTGACATCTACATTAAAAGCCCAACATCCGATTGACACCAACATGTTCATTTTCTGTTAAAGTCCAACATCCAATTGACACCCACAATCAAAGCCCAACATTTGACTAACACAAACATGTTTATTTTCTACTAAAGTCCAACATCCGACTGGCACCCATAATGAAAGCCCAACATCTGACTGGCACCAACATGTTTATTTTATGCTAAAGTCCAGCATCCGATTGACACCCACATTGAAATCCCAACATCTGACTGGCACCAACATGTTTATTTTCTACTAAAGTCCAGAATCTGACTAGCACTTGCATTAAAAGTTTAACATCTGTCTGGAACCTACTTAAAAGTCCAACATTCAATTGGTATTTCTACACTTTTTTTTTATTTCCCTTCCACTTTAGGTTAGGGTTTCCACACCTTGTCTAGGTTGTTACACCTAGCTTTTACGTTTTCCTTTTCTTAAACTTGAACGAAATTTGTGTTTCTATCTTTACTTACCCTTTACTATGACTCTATAAAAATGAATATTTTCATGTCATCAAGTAAAACTTAAGTAAAGCGAAACAATTATCAACACTCCATTTCGTTTGGGTGACTAAAGATAAAATAAAATGATTTTTTTTAATCTTAATTTTCTTATTTCCTCGACAACTAATTTAAATATATAATAAACTAACTAAAAGTTTTTTTAATAGAAAAAAATAAGGAAAATAACTTTTATAATGAAAATAGGTTTTTAAATGATAAACACCAAAAATAATTTGTATGATTATGAATAAGAATTAAAAAGAGAGTTTTATAATAAATAATAATAATAAAGTGAAAATAGAAAAAATAAATAATCAAAATAATTTTATAAAAAAATTTGAATTTCTAAAAAATGGAAAAAATATAACGGTACAAAAAACTATAAAAATTTTGTTTCTAACAAATCTATTAGGTTAATAAGTATATAAAACAAAATAATAAAAATAAAAAATAAAATAATTTGAAAATTAGAGAAAGTGAAAAAAAGTTTTTTCAAAATAGTGTGTTATATGTTACCGTTACTCAACTACATCCTATTGATACTCTCATAATCTAGATTCTCTCCACATTTCTTTCAACTCCCTCCATCCACTTAATATCTTTGTTTCCTATCTCATACGCATATTCGGAGGGAGACAAAGGAAAAGAAATAAGCCACGTAAAAAACACTTCTTGGAGAGTGAACAGAACACAAAAGTCTACAAACCTATTCTTAAAGGGCCAAAAAGCCATCAAATAGAGAGCTCTAAGCAAATAGAAGCGAGTAGTCAATTGAAAAATAGAAGAGCAACCTCAAAGAGAGAGTAGTCATCGACTTCTCTCGTTCAAATGGCCTTACCCAGACATTTTTTCTCGAGTTCAATTTTTTTTCCTCCTCATCCTTATAAAAAAAATAGAGTATCCAGGGAGAATCGGAGGGGATCATCTATACCTCCTAGGTAGTGAGGTTGTTATCACTTCCACTTTAATGCGCAAAGGTGAACAGTAAATAAAGTGGTGTTTCTTGCTTAGATTCAATATATTATATAATTAGAAATAATACTTCCAATGCTAAGAATATTTATCAAGAACATCTGATGCAAACTTAGATATTATTTTGTTTCATTTGAAAAAGCTATAAATAAAAAGAAGTATACCAACAATAATAATACAATATCTTCTCTTATTATAAAGGCAAAGAAAAATTGGAGTTTACTTAATTTATTATCAAACACCAATCTAAAAAAATATATAACGAATTTTTATTGCTAATGTTTAATGTTTAATGAAGATTAACATTTTTTTCTTTGAAAAAAACGAGAAAGTCTCATTCTTGGAGAAACCCCACTTTCAGGTGCCTTTTTAAGCTATCATATTATATTGTTAATTAAGTGTAGCTTTCTTATCATGCATGTTCATATAATATTTTATACCACACTTTTTATAAAGACCCTAAAATCACTATATCGATCGGTAACGTGGAACATCCTTTTAAATGCCTACTTTTAACTTGCATATATATATATATATTCTTTCTACCGACTTATAAAAATAATTTTCATAAATTTTTGCAGATTATTATGTCGATCATCGAACTTGCTTGATAATAATTTTTTTATTAATTTTATAACTTTAATTATCATGTTGAGTCTTGAACTCGTTTGATAATCATTTTTACTTATAATTTTTTTATAATTTTAATTATCATGTCGAGTTCGGACTCACTTCATAGTCATTCTTTTTTATAACTTTAATTATCATATCAAGTCTCAGACTCGCTTGATAGTTATTTTTTTATAACTTTAATTATCATGTCGAGTCTCAGACTCACTTGATAGTCATTCTTTTTTATAATTTTAATTATCATATCGAGTCTCGGACTCGCTTGATAATCATTATTTTTTATAATTTTAATTATCATGCCGAGTCCTAGACTCGCTTGATATTCATTCTTTTTATAACTTTAATTATCATGTCAAGTCGTGGACTCATTTGATAATCATTCTTTTTTATAACTTTAATTATCATGTCTAGTCCCTGACTCACTTTATAATCATTCCTTTTTATAATTTCTTTTCATAGCTTTAATTATCATGTCGAGTCTTGGACTCGCTTGATAATCATTCTTTTTATACTTATTTTCATAATGTTAATTATCACGTCAATTCCCAGACTATCTTGATAATCAAGATTTTCATAACTTTAATTATCATGTTTAGTCTTGAACTTGCTTGATAATCATTATTTTTATAACATTAATTATCTTTTTGAGTCTCAAACTCGCTTGATAATCATTATTTTTCATAACTTTAATTATCATGTTGAGTTCCGAACTCGCTTGATGATCATTATTTTCATAACTTTAATTATCATGTTAGGTCTCAGACTCGCTTGATAATATTTTTTTATACTTTTTAATTATCATGTTGGGTCTCAGACTTCCTTGAGAATTGATTTTTACAACATACAAAATTTCTCTAAAAATTTGCAAGTTTACAAACCCTTCCATCTTTTCTAAATAGTTCTTTTATTTAGAACTATGTGATCCCTGATTTTCCATTTTGAATAGAAATACGTAGGAGCGAGGCCAAGTCCTTGTCAGGTTCATCTTCCAAAAATTAAAAATGTTTTTAGGATCTTTTTCAAATAGTTTTTAAAGAACTATGTAACCCCGATTCTCCATTCTGAACGGAGATACGAGGAGCAAGTTCAATTCTTGTCGAGTCCAACTAAAAATTTCAATAATATTTTCTTTAATATTTTGTATTTTTTTGTTTGTTTGATTTTTGCGGGAAACTAAATATTTTAAAAATTGCATTAATTTTGCACACTTAATTCAAAGGAACCGTTATTGGATGGACGTTATGGGGTGCTAATACTTTCCTCACACATAACTGAGTCCCGAACCTAAACTTAGTTTCAGAGACTAAAATTATTAAGGTTTTTCTATAGTTTTCCTAATAAATTATGGTGGTGACTTCTCTTTTATTTTAAAATAATTTTTCGTCGTCCCGTCGTGACCCTAGTTGCGACACTTGTACTATAGAAACATATATATGTTTATTCTATATTATTGGAAATGTTGCTTGCTTTTGCTTTTGATTGCCAAGAATTTGTGCTCAAAATTGGTCTATTTTAGGATCTCTTGGATTTTGAGCTAACGCTACTTTCTTCAACAACTCCCTAACACATGTACTATAGACAAATTCAAGTAAAAGGAATACCCAAAAAGAAATAAGTATATCTTGGGATGTTATGTGAAGAACAAAAGAACATTTAATGTTATGTGAAGTGCATTTAATACATCCTTTACAATCAATCTCATGAGAAGCAAGAACAACGTTTAACATAGCTGAAGCTCCACAACGACCAAAATAAACTTGCAATGGCTATTTTCTTCAACATTTATTTAAAGTCATTCTATATTAAGAATAAGAAAAGAGACAATGATATCTAGTGTTGAAAGACTACTCAATTTTTTATGCCCATAAAAAAGTTTCATATAGAAAACTCTTTATCTTCATTTAGCAAGCTAGAAGAGTACATAAACTTTGTATACGTTGAAAGACAATATTCTTCTCCGGTGAGCAATTTTGTGATTTGTTGATCCCTATTTAGATAATTTATCCATCTTAGTAAAGAGTGTTTGTTTGTCAAAGAATATTTAAGTTATTGTCAACAATATTTATGAAATTTTTTAAAAGTAATTAAAACATAATTCGGTCCTCATTTTTATGTTCTTCCTATTTTTTGCACAAGTTATGAGAAAGGAAAAAGATCTCTTTAATCGACCTTTGGTCTTTTAAGAAATAAGCTCAAGTAATGACATTTGAGTATTGATTAAATGTTTACTTAGAAAAAAATCTTATGCACTCAATTCATTAAAGACATTTGATAGTCATAATGTGAGAGTAAAGATAAAACATTATATTTATTTTAGGATTAAATATATTTTTCGGTCTCAAACAATTGGCGAAAAATGTTCCCTTCTCTTATAATTTCGTATTTATAATATTAGAATGAATTTTAGAGAGTATATTCTTCCCCTTTACGATTTCATATTTATAATAACTTGGGATACATCATATACAATGTATGACAGAGAAAAGAAGAGAATTTTAAAAGATACATCTAGGAACTAGATCTAGCACAAAGCGATAACACCTTACAATATATCTTATTTAAGAACATTTATTCTAACACTCACCCTCAAGTTGAAACATACAAATTGTACGTACCAAGCTTGGTACAAATAAATTGAATTTGAAGACCCTTTAAGAATTTTTTTAATGCATCTGCGAGTCGATCATTTGATCCAACAAACTTCGTGCAAACTTCCTTGGACAACAACTTTTCTCGAATAAAACGAAAATCAATATGGAGAGCAGTTTGATTATCACAGTACATCTTCATCAGTTGAATGTCACAAAAGTCTAAATCTTGCAAGAACTGTTTTACCCATATAAGCTCATAGGTGAGGGATGCCATTGCTTTCTATACTTAACTTCGAAAGACGATCGGGAAACAATTTTTTTTTCTTGTTTTTCATAGAGATAATATTTCCTCTAAGCAACACACAATATCCAAATGTAGAGCATCTATGCAAAGTAGAACCAGCCTAACCAGTGACACAATAGCCAATAGTTTGGGTATTCCCTTTATTTTCATAAAGTAGCCTTTGTCCTAGATTTTTTGAGATATCTTGGAATATGAATAACGACATTCCAATGATCAATACAAGGATTTTTCATGAATTGACTTACAACTCCAACTACAAAGGATACAAATTGGTACAATAATAATGAGATAAATAAGTTTTCCAACTATCTCCTATATTTTTAAGTGTTAGAGAAAACTTCTCCTTGATATGCCATTAATTTCTTATTTGGATCCATGGGACAATCCACTAGTTTACAATCAATCATGTATGTCTCCTTAATGATATCAAGAGCATATTTTTTCTGAGGGATTACAACTCACACCACAAGAAAATTATTAACAACTAAATTTAGAGATAAGTCATTATATTGACTAAGTTAGAGACCATTCTATAAATGAAAATTATTAGTATCTAAAATAGTCTCTATCATTAACAAAAAATTATAATCGTTTTTTGAATTAGAGTCTAAATTGGTCTCTAACATTAACTATTGAGGTTTTAGCAACTTACGATTAATGATTCTAAATTAGTCTTTATTTTAAAGTAGAGACAGCGACGCAAACAACGACTAACAATAACAACAAACAATGACAAACATTGATTGATATATAATTCTTTTTCCAAACAGAGACAAGAAAAAGACCAGTAAAGTTAGATTGACCCACTCTAATACTAACTTGAGAAAAATACACATAAATATTATAATGAATTTTAGAGTGTATTTTCCACTCTCTCATGATTTCATATTTATAACTTGGGATACATCAAATATAATGTATGAGAAGGAAAGGAAGGGAATTCTAAATGATACATCTAGGAAGTAGTATAACATAAAAGCAATATCACCCTACAAGAAATCCTATTTAAGATTATTTATTCTAACAAGAGAAAAAATGATATTTATTTTAGGGTTAAATATGTTTTTTTGACCCTAAACAATTAATGAAAATTTTATTTCATCCCTAAATCAAAATATGTACTAATTGCATCCCTATATTTTATGAAATAATGTAAAATGCCCTTGAAAGCTGTACCGTATGACCTATCAACATGCCTGGCCAGACCCTCGGTCAAGCGGCCTAAGGATAAGCGGCCGAAGGCCGCCCACTACAGGCGGATAATCCCGTGGGTTGTTTATGTGGCAATTTCTCCGGAGTGATTTTAGGGAGATCACAACTGAGCGACCCAAGGATTAGTGGCCGAAGGCCGCCTGCTAAGGTCGATCGACCTTATGTAATTGAAAATCACATTAAGACCCTTCTCAATGTAAGTGTCGAAAAATAGAGTCCATGATTTGCCATTCTTGTCCAACTATAAGGGGACAACAATATGGCCGATTTGTCAGCCGGATAAACCAAGAGGTAAAACCTAGATTAAAAGTAAAGCAAGTTAATAATCAAGTTTAAAAAGCAATTGGGCCATGATTAAGAAAACCCTAAACACATGCCCATATAAAAAACTATAAATAAGAGCCCAAAGTAAGTTGGTAGGAACTTTTACTTCGCATTTATTACATCATTAATTGCATTCACCTGAACGGACTTGAACTGACTTAAGCATCAGAGCCTTATTGACAGGAACTCCAATCGTCTGGACTACCAAACGAGAGAGAAAGAAAGGAGACCGCATGGGAGAAATTACAACAAGGAGAAAATAGAAAAATTGAGTGTTTTAGATAGGTGCTAGGTCCCTATACCCGAAACATTTTGGCGCCCACTGTGGGGCCGAGCAGTTATCTACAAGAAAAAATGCCTTATGGTGACCACAAGAAACATGATGAGCAACATAGAGGGAAGAGGAGGAACAATTGATGACCAAGCGAATACAAGGGAGATGCTAAGGATCCTATAATAGAGGATGGATGAGATGTAGAGGAAAAGAAGGGGATCATATCCCCTCTACCCTGACCATCCTGGATCCAGCCTAACTGAGCCGTGTCCAACCAAGGGTAGAGGAGGAACACCAACTGAAGTCCGTCTTGGATTTGGGGGTGAAATTCGTTTAGAATGAAAATGCGTATGAACCCTAGAACGAACGGGGGAAAATGGAGGACGTTGATTGGGGGTTTTGCGGAATGAGAGGAAACCACGCCACTTGGAGAAGATTCCAAGATAAGTGAGGAAGATCCGCCACTTTGAATCAGAGATTCAAAGATAAGGATCAGTGGTTTTGAGGAGAACCTCGAGGCTTAAGAGAAAACTCACTGTTTCATAAAACTCAAATCTGAGTACAAATATGTCTCACAAGGGCTTATATACTATGTGTCGAAACACCAAAAGCCCCAACACAACTGAAGGTCCAATAAAGCCCAAACAAAAACATTACAAAAACTATGAAATAGTTCTTATTCTACGATCTAAAATTCATGTGACGATCCCGAACCACACCTCCATCACCAGCTAAGCCAACCCCAAACCTTTGTGGCCAATCGTCCCCAACCGTCATGAGTTTAGAGAACATTGGCTTCTAAAGGAACCTCGATCCCCATAGTAGTCGAGATTTCTAGGGCTAGTCTGGGCGGGCACCTATCTCGAATAATAGTCCACACTGAAGGTAGCTTTCCCTTCACGTTGTTCATCCTTGAAACCCCACTGCCCAACCGATGGAAGATGCCAACTTTTGACATGTACGACGACATAACCAACCCAAACAAGCACCTGCGTATATTCTCTAACCAGATGATGTTTCACGCAATGAGTGACCCTATCTGGTGCAGAGTGTTTTCATCGTCCTTGACGTGAGAGGCACTAGAGTGGTTTTCTAAGTTATTGCCCAATAGCATCGACTACTTTGCCACGCTGAAGGCCCGGTTCAGCACCTAGTTTGCCCCGTTCCAACCACCTACACTCACCAAAGCCGCCTTGGTAAACGTACGATATGGAGAAGACGAGTCCTTAAGAAGTTATATGGATCGTTTTAACAGGATGTCGGTCAAAATTAAAGACCTAAGCGACGAGATTGCCATACACCACTTTTCGTACGACCTACCACTCGGCGTCTTCGACGACGAAGTCAGTCACAAACCCCCTAAGATGATGGAAGAATTTCGGGAGAGAGCAATTGAGTTCACGCAAATGGAAGACATGCAGAACTTTAGAGCCCACAATAAAGAACTCGAGCCATCGATGGTTGTCGAGAAAAACACGTCTAAGTCGAGCAACTGATCGCTAATATGCAAACCGGTAGAGCGAAAGGGCACCAAGTTCACCAATTACACCCTCCTCATTGTTCCTAGGGCCAAAATACTATAGGAAGCGTTTAGTGCTAACAACCTTCTGTACCTAAGGAAAAACTGCCACCCGTGGATGCGGACGGCAGTAAACTCTACCTATACCATCGAAATATCGGGCATACGACTGAGGAATGCAACACCCTCCGGGATAAGATTGAGGAGCTTATACGATCGGGGCAGCTGAAAAAATACGTCAAAGAATTCTGCCTGGAGCGCAGTCATGTCAAGAAGAGAAGTTTCGCGCGAACATATTCCCGATCGAATAGGAACGATAGAAAGAGAGGAAGTTCTTCTGCGTGGCGGCATCGCAACCGAAGCAAGAGCAGAAACAAAGAAAGACCCATTCGGGGGTACATCAAAATGATATCAGGTGGGTTCACTAGGCGAGGATCTAGTTCCTCCGCCCGGAAGAGGCATATTCAAGCGGGTGGAACCCCGAGATACCTGGACTTGCAGACTAGGATCAGATGAAGGCGCGATGGACGAGAGGTAAGGGTGCGATACCTTTTGGTTGAGCTTAACACCTCTTACAATGTTTTGCTAGGGTGGCCATGCTTGAATTCTTCGAGGCCATCGTCTTCACCCCGCATCTGGCGATGAAGTTTTCGTCCGATAAGGAAGGGATCTGTACAGTCCATGTCGATCAACAGATTGCTAGGGAATGCTATGCTCCTTACTCCTGACCAAGGGAATAGTATCGGTTGAAGGTCGCCATGGCCGACCTTGATCCTCGAACAAACACGGAGGATAGAATGCAGTCCGAGGGAGAAACCAAAGACCTACCAACCGGGAAGGCAGAAGGGTAGGTAACCAAACTAAGCAACCAATTAAACCCTGAAAAGGAGAAACTATTGGCAAATGTGATCTACAAGAACAAGAACTTGTTCAGCTGGACAATCGCAGACATGCTTGATATCCACCTCGACATCATGTCCCACAAGCTAGCCATTTTAGGGAAGTCTTGCCGGTGACTCAAAAGAAGAGAAAAATGGGCGAAGAGAGAAGGCAAGTAGTGGAGGGAGAAGTGAAGAAGCTCCTGGAGGTAGGGTTCATCCAAGAGGTTAAATACACCACGTGGCTCGCTAACGTGGTAATGGTCAAGAAGTCGAGCGAAAAATTGAGGATGTTAATGGACTTCATAGACCTGAACAAGGCTTGCCCCAAGGACGCCTATCCTCTGCCTAGCATTGACCGACTGGTCGATGGAGCCTCCGACCACTAGGTGCTTAGCTTCCTTGATGCCTATTCGGGATACAACCAGATCCTGATGCACGCCTTGGACAGAATGAAAACAACGTTCACTAATGATTAGGCAAATTATTGTTACGAAGTAATGTTGTTCGGTTTGAAGAATGTTGGAGCAACTTATTAGCGCCTCATGGATAGAATTTTTTGAGAGCAGATTGGCCGGAGCATGGAAGTTTACATCGATGACATGGTGGTAAAATCTCAAACGGTCGAGGAGCATGTACGTAACCTTGAAGAAATCTTCCACCATGTGCGAAAATATAACATGCCACTCAACCCAGAGAAATGTGTATTCGGAGAGGCGGCAAGAAAATTCCTCGAGTTCATGCTCACCGCTCGGGGAATAGAAGCAAACCCTGACAATTGTGCTGCCTTCATTGACATGAGAAGCCCAAAAAGTTTGAAGGAAATGGAACGGTTGGTCGGTCGACTAATGTTTCTTGTCATGTTCCTACTAAAGCTAATAGAGCGAATCAAGCCGATCCTCAAAATAATACAGAAGCAAACGACTGACAAATGGGATGAACAATGCGAGAAAGCTTTCCAGGAAATAAAAGCCATGATAGCTAGCCCCCCTATCATTGTCGACTGACCGTAGATATGTCGCTCCAGCTATACATATCTATATCAGATAATACCTTCAACGCGGCCTTAGTGCAAGAGAATTCGGATCAAAAGCCAATGTACTTCATTAGCAGAGTGCTACAAGACTCCGAAACCAGTACCAGCTTATTGAGAAAATTGCATTAGTATTACTCACAACCGCTCGACGACTCCAACAATACTTCTAGAGCCATCAAATCATCGTTCGAACTGATCATCCAATCGCAAAGATTCTTAGAAAACCTGACATGGCAGGAAGAATGATCATCTAGTCTGTAGAACTTTCAGAATTTGATTTGAAGTATGAGCCTTGTGGATCTATAAAGGGCCAGCACCTGGCTGATTTTGCGGTGGAGCTACAAGACGAAGCTGAGGTGACGGAGAGGGGTTGGTCATTATTTGTAGACGGATTGTTGGATAAGAAAGGGGGGAGCTGGTATAGAGTTAGAAGGACCGAATGACCTCTCGGTGGAGCATTCGTTGGTGTTCAAATTCAAAGCTTCGAATTACCAAGCAGAGTATGAAGCTTTAATCGCAAGATTAAGGCTAGCCAAAGTCATGGGTGCAAGGAAGTTGAGGTGCCACACAGACTCGCAGCTGGTGGTGGGACATGTTCGAAAAGAGTTGCCAGCTAACCGACTAAAGGAACGAGATTAGGGAGCTCCTGGAAAAGCATGACAAAAGGGGAAGGCATCAAACCCAGCGAAGCCAGGCAAGCATCTAGGTTCGTGCTAATAGGAGAGGATTTCTACAAGAGAGGATTCACCGCTTCTCTCTTGAAATGCTTGTCTAAGGAAGAGGCCTCCTATGTGATGAATGAAATCCACAACGGAATCTGTAGCATGCATATTGGCCGATGGGCGATGAAGGCTTAAATACTAAGAGTAGGATATTATTGGCCAACCATCGATCAAGCAAGATTGCGAGGGAATGATCCGCAAATGCGACAGTTGCTAAGCACATGGGAATGATGCGAAAAGAGCACCAGCGGAGCTGCATAACATGGTATCCCTATGGTCGTTCGCCCAATGGGAAATGGATATAGTTGGACCATTGCTCGTCGGTCGGGCGTAGAAAAAATTCATCATAGTCACTGTAGATTACTTTACTAAGTGGATTGAAGCGGAAGCCCTCGCCAACATTATCGCCCGATAGGTCCATTCCTTCGTCTAGAGAAACATAATCTGTCACTTCGACTTACCCCATACTATCATCACTGACAATGGGAGGCAATTCATCGACAAAAAATTGCGAGAATTTTATAAGCAGGTGGGGATCTGTCACCTAACAAGTTCGGTCGAACATCCCCAAATGAATGGCTATGCAGAAGCCATGACCAAGATAATCGTGGCAGAACTTAAGAAGAGGTTGGGGGAAGCGAAAGGAGCACGGATCGATGAGCTCCCACAAGTCTTGTGGGCTTATCGGTGTACACCGCACGATACGACGAGCGAATCACCCTTCAACCTGACATATGGAACAGATGCGATGCTACCAGTAGAAGTGGGGAAACCAACGTTAAGACGAAGGGTACAAGACATGGAGGTTAACTATGCAGAAATCAAGCAAGAGCTGGACCTTATAGACGAGTAGCGTGAAAAGGCTGTAGTATGGGCAGAAGCCTGCAAGCGGATGGTGGCTAGGAGATACAATGCAAAGGTCAAGCCCCAAAGCTTTGTCGAAGGAGATCTGGTGTGGAGGAAAACTGATGATGCGCGCAAGAAGTTTACACACGGAAAGCTGGTGCCAAATTGGGAAGGACGATACCGAGTGACCGAGGACCTAAACAATGGGGCTTACCGATTGGAATATCTTAGTGTTAAGGAGATACCAAACACATGGAATGCTACTCACTTGAAAATGTATTATAGCTTAATTGTAACCAATCGACCAATTCAATGATAATCAGTGTTCCATAATTTGTCGATTTACTGAACGCACACACTTTAGGTCGACTGGTCAAGAGGGAGGTCCCCACGGGACCTTTACTAACTTAAGCCTAATCGATTAAAGGGTGAGCCTCAGCGAAGGCTCCGATCGAGTAGCACCGACCCAAGCGGTCAAAGCAACTATCCAAAAGGACTTAATCGACCCATAGGGTCAAAGGAGATCCTTACAGGATTTCCTTAACGAATAAACGAATCGATACTAATCTCTGAGTTCAATCAAAATATAACTTAAAACGCCGATCGAACCAAACGAACCCGATCGAGGGTTAATCCCAACGAATCTAAGTAATTTATGGTTCCAAATTAATTTAAGCGCGAGTCATCTAGATACGAATGAAAATAGTTAAATTCGAGATAACTGATCAAACAAAGTATAAAAATTATAGAAGAAGAGTTAGCTATATTGCAAAGATGAAATCGATCGGAATACGATCGTACAAAAATAGTTCTAAAAAGCTGATCAAATACAATCGACCAATAGGTCGATCGGTCATCCAAAAAATATTACATAACAATGTCAAAAAGAAACTAAAGTCATTACAAGCTAAGAATATAAATCTTCAAGGATCGGAAGAAGAGAACCAATAACAGTTGGGTGAGCGGGCTCGGGGGTAGGTGCATCGTACACATGAACCAGCTTGTCGATCACGTCAAATCTAACGTCAAAGGTATCCGGCCAGTCCATCAGGATCTTGAATAAGTGGGTAGCCTGGTTTAGAGCTTTCTGGAACCTGAGTTCATGTTGCGCGAAGACCTGATCGTCAGCGATCAGCAGCTCGAACTCCAGCTCTTCGCATTTCTTCTCCCACTTCTTAGCAGATTGCTTGGCTGATAGATGATCGAGGGAGAGGTCATCGAAGCGTCGCTACAGCTTGTCGGCGACAATTTTGTTCCAAGATTGCTCTTCTTTCAACCGATCGATGGCCTCCTTCAAGTGTGCAATGCATTTGGCCTGCTCGGCCTTCATTTCATTAAGCTTATCAAACTACAACTTCAACTCCATCGTGGAAGCCTTCATCTCTCGCACTTTAGACCGAGTGACAACCAGTTCCTTTTCTAGCGCATCCACCTAAGACTGATCAACAACCGCAAATTTGGTAGTAAGCACAAAGAGTCTAAGACTCAACTCGTTGTCCGTGCGAAGAGCCTCATTACAAGAAACCCCCTTTAGAAGATCCTTGACATCCGAGCCCAGGTGATAGGATACCTTCTCCTAAGTCGAAGGTCCTCACCCAGAAAACTAGAAGCCAATGACTCGAAAGGTTCCTCGTGGCGACTCCTCTTAGGCGATCGGGCTAAAGAAGGGACATCACTTTTCCTTTTCTTCTTCCTTTTCGTAACCACCCCTTCCGTGGCAGGAATAATGGTGATAGGAGGGATGTCAAGGACCCGAGGAGCGGTCCTATCACCAACCCACAACATATCGGTCGGAGCGTCACGCTCAGGGGTAAGCTTAGTGGATGGTGGAACGGGATGAGCTATGGTGCGAGGAGGGATAGCGCTTGAAGAACCCCCGGGCTTCTGACGTGCCTTGGTCTGTTCCATATATTCAGCATCGAGGCGGCAAGGTGAGACATCGTATCTGCAAGCAAACAAAAAATTTAGATAAGTGAATTTATCCTAAAGGAAACTGTTCGAATTAGAACTACTAACCATAAACCGCCTCGGATAAGTCCTTCGAGCGAAGGCATTGGATCAAGGGCCTCGGTGGGAGTTTGTCGGGAAGGCCCTTAAGGACGGTTAAGTCAACCCGCTCGGCCGGGGTCATTCGATCTTCAAACCAAGGGTCTACGGACGACGACATATGAGTCCAATATAGAGGGAATTTGGGGCGATCCTACTTGTCAAAAAACCACTTTCTCCCATGATGGGTGATCGAGACTTTGAAAAAACCAGTCTTAAAACCCTTATAGGAAGCGAGATAAAGGCCAATCAAGCTCTTCGAGGCCCCAACAAAGGATACCCACCCCTTAGTCAAAGTAGGCCGAATCTTGTAGAAGTGGAGGAATAGAGGCATAGTGGGCGTCAACCCGACCGCCCAACATAGTACATCGAACTCTTGCATAGAGGTCCAAGCATTCAGTTGGATCTAAGTAGGAGCACAATAGATCTCCCTTAAAACCACCATTTGCCAATCGACGAAAGGCAAAGTTAGGAACATATCTTGGAAAGAGCAAGCGTAAACATACAAGAAATCCAGTTTTGCTCCTTCCCCACCGTGGCATACCCTCTCATTGTCGGCACAAATTTTCAACCAAAGAGACCTTTTTTCCACTTCCTCTTTGAAGAAGTCCGCTTTGCCGACCAAGGCGACTAGGTCATTTCCCCATCGGAACCTTGTAATGTACATTCTAGGTTCATGGGGCATCCACTCGTAACTGGGAACCGGAGGAAGTTCCAGCCGATCTCCCTCATCAGCAAAGTCAATCTTGACGTGTCCCTTATCCTCGCTCTTTGGATCAAAGCTGACATTCTCGGTCAACTCTTCTACATCACCTCCACTTTACCCTCCCCTATATTGTTATTTACATTGGTTGAGCTTTTACCAAAAGGCGTCTCCCGACCGAGCGACCCCTCAATCTCCGATAGCGTCAGTGAGAAGGTAGAAGCTGACCCGCGGTCCTTTGGACTCCCGCCATCCTGACCAGAGGACCCATCCGAGCTCGATAGACTAACAACAACCATTATTACCTACAATAAGTCAAAATCGAACGGTGCAAAGAGTAGAGAGAAGTGAAGAAAGTGTGAAAATAACCTAGACCACATGTTATTATCTATAGAAAAATCGGTTGACATGTGGCAACACCAGATCCACATGATCGTAGGACGATCAACGACCTAGGAGACGTGATGCTTCGCCTACCCCTGATAGGCATGAACAACAAAGTGATAGAACCCTGTCAAACGTCACATCTCTACTAGCTCCCGAGCGGTTCTATCTTAAACCTTTTTTGCTTTGCCTACGACAAACGCTTAAGGCTTAGGGGGCTTGTCTACCATATGACCTATCAACATCCCCAGTCCGACCCTCGGTCAGGCAGCCTAAGGATAAACGGCCTAAGGATAAGCGGCCGAAGGCCTCCTGCTACAGACGGATAATCCTGTGGGTTATTGATGTGGTAATTTCTCTAGAGTGATTTTAGGGAGCTTATAACCGAGCGACCCAAGGATTAGCGGCCGTAGGCCGCACGCTAAGGCCGGTCGGCCATATTTAAACTAAAATCACATTGAGACCCTTCTCAATGTAAGTGTCGACGAATAAAGTCCATGATTTACCATTCTCGTCCAACTATAAGGGGACAACAACATGGTCGATCGGTCAACCTGATGAACCAAAAGGTAAAACCTAGATTAAAAGTAAAGCAAGTCAAAATCAAATTTAAAAAGCAATTGGACCATGATTAAGAAAACCCTAAACAGAGACCCATATAAAAAACTATAAATAGGAGACCAAGGTAAGTTGGTAGCAACTTTTACTTCGCATTTATTACAGCATTAATTGCATTCACCCGAACAAACTTGAACTGACTTAAGCATCAGAGCCTTATGATAGATACCCCGATCTTATGGAGTAGCGAACGGGAGAGAAAGAAAGGAGACCGCACGGGAGAAACTATAGCGAGGAGAAAGTAGACAAATTGAATATTTTACATAGAGGCTAGGTCTTGTACTCGAAATAAAAGCAAATGGAATTAGAGTGTTTCATGTGTGGCAAATAGTGTTCCCCATTGGATTGTAGTTAAATTTCCATGTCGCTATATATAATTGGATTTTATTATTTTTCTTACAATTACGTGTACATGTGGCTAAATATGATTGGATTACAATTAAACTCACATGAGTTTGGTGGTGGTGGATCTGGAGATGATAACTATAGGGGCAGCCTTGGCGATAGTTATGGTGGTGAGACTGGTAGAGGTTACGTTGGTGAGTGATGAGCTTAGTGGAGGTGGACCCATAGAGGTGGGGCCTAAGGTTGTGAGTCTGGAGGTGATGAGTTTTGTGGTGGTGCAGCTACAGGTGGGGGTTACGGATGGAGGTGATGAGCTTGGTGAAGCTACAATGACGGGCCTGAAAGTGATGAACTTGGTTTTGGTGGACGTAGTGGTGGGGTTTACGAAGTCATCAACAATGAAAGATGATGGTTTTATGAGATTTTGTTAAGAAAAAAATGGAATTGATAGAAAAAGGTAAGGCGAAATAAAAAATCAGTTCAAACGCCAAGTTTTAATGCAATAACTCCGTAAACGTCATAGGAGCATGCTATCCAATATTAAATATGATAATACTAGTTCAACTTTCCAAACCAAAAGGGAAATTTGGGGACAAGATAATAAAATTTAATAAAAACAAAATCTAAGAACCGGTGATTGGGATTATGTTGTCAATGATGAAGGTTTGTGGTGCGTGAAACATCTAATCAAACAATTAGATAGGTTAATGGAAGTCATGAGCACCTACTATACCATTTTTTACTTTAGACCATGCTAAAATAGTCCAATGTATAAAAGTGTTACCTAAACATAGAAATTACCAAAAATATATAAGTGTGACTTAAAACTATTAAAGACAACATTTTATAAATAGTTGATTATTTAGGAAATATTTCTTTTAAAGTTGCTCATATAAAATATGGACAAAACAATAAAATTGTGGCATCTCCCTTATGTTGTTTTCTTATCAGTTATACTATATACAATGAATCTTTTTCATACTTATAGATTAGGCAACGCTGGTATGACAACAATAGAAAACCATTGCGTAAAATAGGAATAAGCCACAATTTTTCTATTGTTGCTTATACAGTGGGTTTTATTTGCCTTAAACCTAGAGAGCATACAAAAAAAGATTGTTTATTGTTTTAAGTAATATGGTAGGAAATGTTGATAGTTATAGGCAACAATTGTTAAAATGTGGACAGTTTAGACCATATTTTTAAAATTGTGATGATTTAACGTTAAATATTTTTAAATTACCATCATGTGACCTAATTAAATTATTGTCAGATGGATCAATTGTCTTGTGGTGGAGGGTAGCTGGGCAAAGTCACAATCAAATCATGATACTTTGATTGCTACAATCTTAAGAAGAAAGAGTTGCACTTTAACTATTAGTTATAGCTTTTGGATTGATGGTATCATGTTGGTTAAAAGTGTGGTCTATTATTGTCTTCTAAGACAATGGTTTTCAAAAATTTTTGTGGCTTTAGAAAAAAAATTGTTGTCTTTGAACATGGTCACGACTCTAGACTCCACGGTTAAAAAATTGTGGTAAAATCATTGTCTAAATTTAAGATCATGATTTTTTTACTTTAGACGATACTTTTAAGTTGTTAATTAAACTACAAAAAAGTGTAGTGTCCCATTGAAAGCGCCGATGAAAGAATTCAAAATAGCTGGTCCATCATCACTAAGTCCACAACTATAACGCTGCCTCTAAGTCTACCACCACCACCAAACTCATTACCTCTATGTCCACTACCATTAAGTTCAACACATTCCAGTCTCCATTGTAACCTCAACCAGCCTCACCATCGTAACCCTCACTAGCCTCACTATCGTAACCGCTACCAAGACCACCCTATAACTGTGAATGTATCGTAAAAAGCTCTTTGTATGCAATCTGAAACTGTGTTATCTATTTCATCAAATTACACTGTTTAAATAAACTGCAAAAGAAAAAACTGCTCTCCCTCACTATGCGAGAAACTAATGGGCAGTTTCCTAATAATATGGTGGCTAATATTTAGCTCCCACAATCCCCAAAGATTCGGTCAGCATAAGACCGTTATTCAGAACAGAAATTTAAATAAAACATAACAAATCTGCAATTTTAAAAACATAGAAAATATCTCCTAACAATCCCTCCCTTAAACTAAATGTCCAAAGACTTTAGTTTACTTCTGATGCTGCGATCATGCCCAACATACGTCTGATTTTCATAAATTGCTCTAGCTTAAGTGGTTTGGTCATTATGTCAGCAATTTGATTTTGAGTACTGCAGTGAATCAGCTTGATTCTTCCTTCTTTGACAAGGTCTCTTAAGAAGTGAAATCTAACATCAATGTGTTTACTCCTACCATGAAATACTGGATTTTCAGACAATTTAATAGCTGAATTGCTGTCACACAGAATGAGAACATGCTTCTGTCCTTTAAAACCAATAGTCTCCAAAATTCTCATGATCCAGATACATTGACATGCACATGAAGCTGCAGCTATGTACTCTGACTCTATAGTAGATAGTGTCACTATTGGTTGTTTTTTGGATGACCACGAAACTGCTCCGGTTCCTAATGAAAAAACAAAGCCTGATGTGCTCTTTCTATCATCTACATCTCCTGCATAATCACTATCTGTATAGGCCACTAGAGTTATATCTTCTCCCCTTTTGTACAACATGCCCAGCTCTATAGTCCCCTTTATATACCGTAGGATTCGTTTGACAGCATTCCAATGACTTTCTGAAGGATTCTCCATGAATCTGCTAATTAGGCTGACCACATACATCAAATCAGGTCTGGTGGCTGTGAGATACATAAGGCTTCCAACTGCTTTTTTGTAAAGTGTGGCATCTACTTTAGGTCCTGTGTCAGTTCTGGAAAGCTTCATTCCTGGAACAATTGGATTCTTTACTGGATTGCACTCCACCATATTAAATCGAATCAATACTTCCTGTGCATATTTTCGTTGACATACAAAAATACCATTTGTATTCTGCAAAACTTCAATTCCCAAAAAATACCTCATCTTTCCCAAGTCAGTCATATCGAAAACTGACATCATAGACTCCTTAAACTCATCACACATATAGACTTACGATCAGAATTTTACCTTCTTTTGCTGACTTTGTGAACAAAGTATGTTCACAAAAACATCTTTCAAAGTCATTTTGTAAGAAGTATGCCTCTATTTTGTTGTACCATGCTCTAGGTGCTTGTTTGAGCCCATAGAGTGCCTTCTTCAATTTATACACCTTTTCTTCCTGTCCCTTTTCTATAAATCCAGCTGGTTGTTGAACATATATTTCCTCCTCCAGTTCTCCATGAAGAAATGCGCTTTTCACGTCCATTTGAAATATAAACCACCCATTTTGAGCTGCCATGGATAAGATTATGCGAATAGTATCTAGTTTGGCTACTGGTGCAAATACCTCTGTGTAGTCCACTCCATAATGTTGTGCATAGCCTTTTGCCACCAGTCTTGCTTTAAACTTGTCAACCTCACCGTTCTCCTTAAGTTTGGTTTTGTAAATCCATTTTACTCCAATCGGTTTTACATCTTTGGGAGCATGAGTTAACTCCCAAGTTTGATTTTTTTCTATAGCCTTCATTTCTTTCACCATTGCCTCTTGCCACTTCTTGCTTTTGATTGCTTCTTCAAATGTTACTGGATCAGTTTCAGCTACTAGCATAACACTAGTATTGCTATCATCGTATGTACTGCATCCTTCTTCATAGTCTGCCATCCATACTGGTTTTCTTCTATTTCTTTTTGCCCTCCCTTTAGCTGGAATCTCAAGTGTGGGAGTGTGAGAATCGTTTCTGACATCTTGTGATTCTGGTTGCTCCTCCTCTGGTTCAGATTGTGAATCACTGCTTTCTTCTGCAGCAATTTCTGGATTATTTTCTGCTCCACTCTGCTCCCAATTCCAGCCTTTGTTTTCTTCAAAAACAACATCCTTGCTGATTATTATTTTCTTGTTGACTGGATCAAAGAGTCTGTATGCCTTTGATTCATCACTGACTCCAAACAGAATGCAAGGTTTGCTCTTGTTGTCAAGCTTAGAACGTTGCTGGTCTGGTGTGTGGACATGAGCTAGGCAACCAAACACACGGAAGTAGTCAACAGAGGGTTTTATTCCACTCCAAGCTTCCTCTGGGGTCTGATCTTGTACTGCAGATGTAGGACTTCTATTCAAAATGTGTGCACACCATTTTGTAGCTGCTGGCCAAAAAATTTTTGGAACCTGTCTTCCAATCAGCATAGTACGAACCATATTCATGATGGTTCTGTTTTTCCTTTCAGCAACCCCATTCTGCTGGGGAGTGTAAGCTGTCGTTAGTTGCCTTCTTATCCCTTGATTTCTACAAAACTCCTCAAATTCTCTTGAGCAAAACTCTCCCCCTCTATCAGTTCTTAAGCAAATAATGCTTTCTCCAACTTCTTTTTCAACTAAGGCCTTGAAGTTTTTGAACAAGGAAAACGTTTCAGACTTCTGATTTAAGAAGTATAGCCAAGTTTTCCTTGTTAGATCATCGATGAAGCTTAAAAAATATCT
>Ga0214542_1002873_pt1 | contig 35436 bp, 22 predicted proteins | sample CNSS1metaG_FD_160096 | JGI IMG/M metagenome (GOLD analysis project Ga0214542, IMG submission 160096) | Root nodule microbial communities from cowpea collected in UCLA plant growth center, Los Angeles, California, USA - CNSS1 | ecosystem: Host-associated > Plants > Roots > Nodule | place: USA...
ACACGTAACGAATGCTGGAATTTAATATATTTTCCAAACTATACATTCTGAAACTAAACAAACATTAATCCTTTTTTTTTCAGGATATGTATGAAATTATAAAAGCACAACAGCCTCATAAAATTATGTAAATAATTTTCAAACCAGCTTAGTAAGGTTTCTCTGTATTTTAAACACTTTAGTTTTTTATATATAAATATGCTTAAATATTCTATAATAGAACTTTATTCTTTTTAACCACTGTAACAAAAATATTGAATTTGAATAGTGTAGTTTTTGTGTGATTCAAGAATCAAATTACATAATTTTTTAAACCATACAAGTTTTAAATGGGAAGCTAATTTATATAAGAGATTCAATAAATTTAATCTAAATTTAAAACTTTAAAGTTTATGTATGTGTCTTATATAATTGTTCGTCTACTTTTTCTGCACTTTGGACTCTACCTTTAAATATTTAAAAAGGGTTAATACAAAAGAAATGAATAAAAAAATTTTAATTCGGATAAGTCGTGCTATGTTGCACAAGAAAGAAATGATATTGGTCTAAAATTTTGATTTTATGGAAAAAATGTCATTGACATGACTTCAAGTCAAATTTAATGAAATATTTCAAGACATTTTTTCATACCGAGGTATAATGGATGGTATGAATGGTTCGTTTGTAGTTTGATAGTGATTTTTAAACAATGATTCTAATACCATGTTAGAAATGAACTTTAAGTCTAATTTAATCTTATAAAACTAACTTGTAATGTGAGGTTTGCACTTCACTTATATATTATGAAATTGTCTTATTTCTAATCGATATAAAACTTCCAACAAAAATTATATCATCTTCGGAAAGTAAAAAAAAAGCAAAAAAGAAGAGATAATTTGTAGTTGGGTTAAGATATTAATAAAATGAATGTGACGAAGACACGGTGGTGTCTCCCATCTTAAGATAGTTTTAATTAAACCCCGGTGGCCACCAGAAGTGGGATGAAGTTTTTGTGTTCACACCTCTTTATATATATATATATATATATATATATATATATATATATATATATATATATATATATATATATATATATATATGCAACAGACATGAAATGTTAGGCACCTGAATTCATCCAACACATATAATGACACTTCTTAGTCACAACCGCAGTAACAAATGGCACCTTGTATGATGTGAAATCACAACTATTTTCTAAAGTACTTCAAGTATTCCTTCAAAGGGAATCACCTTCTCAACCCCCCAACACTCCTTCTCTCTCGTTACCTTTCTCTTCTCCATCCCATATTTTCAACTTTTCACATTCCCAATAACCTTCAAGGGATCATTCAAGGAGAGTTAATATTCAAAGCTCCACAATATCTCTGAAATTCACCAAAACAGGTACTTTATTGTCTATCATGCAATTCTTACCTTTTCTGATCAAACACTGAAAACTGCAATATCCTCTATGACAAAACCATTTTCAAGTTATGGAACCAACAACTAAGGCATGCATGCACAATATTCACTATCAAGTAATACACCATAATTTATTTTCTGCACACCAATGATTTAGCAACACAAGTGACTACTTTGTTTTTTCTGAGAAATATTCGTTGTGTTATATATATTTTTCATATGAGTTAGAGAGTGTGGTTCTATATGATTATATGATATTAGTCTTACACACATAAGACATTTGACATCACTTTAACCTCAAGACCTTAAGACAATGATGTTATGGATCATTATTCTTATATAGTGTTTAACTTTATCTTTTCTATCTAATATAGAACTTTTTAACTCACATTTAGACTATTTTCAATAATATTTTCACATTACATGTATAAAAAAAGGGTAAAACTATATGTCTAAACAAAGATTTTCATCCATATCATCAAATTAAATCTTTTCTACAAAAGATATTGCATATTTGCTACATTATTTTGCAAAATAACGATAAAATAGTAGTTTTTTACTATAATAATGACGTAGATGTTTTTTAAATTAAAATAATATTTGAGAGAAAAGCTTGACCATAATTTTTAATTACTCTGACAGTTTTTTTAAATAATTTAAAATTTTAAAACCAAAATAATGCTTTTTATGTTAATTAACGAGTGAAAATAATTTATCTATATTATATAAAGGAATTTACGTACATAATTATTTACCAATTTTATCTTTAGGTAATTTTTTTTAAATTTAACTATTTTTATTTTGATCATTTTTTTAAACTAAAATAATTATTTATAACAAAATAAATTACCTACAAAATAAATTTAATATTTCACATCACAGACACGAGTACCAACAATATATTAAGGGTGAATATTTCCATGGCCGTAATAATAATAATAATAATAATAATAATAATAATATTATTATTATTATTATTATTATTATTATTATTATTAACATCATTTCTGATTAAAATACAATATTATCAGCTAAAATATTAAATAAATCAAATTCACTTCACATCTATGAAACAATCTTCCAGTCAGATAAAGTGCACAGTTACATTCAGCAATGTTTTTAGTTTTTAAATTCCATCAATTCATTCCTTTTAAATTTTACTTGGCTGATCCCATTAAGGTTTTAAATATTGACTTCCCAAGATGGAATACTAATAGTTTTCCTTCTGATATATAAATATATATATATATATATATATATATATATATATATATATATATATATATATATATATATATATATCATGTCAAGGATAAATGAAGAATCTGATAAGTAATAAAAAGGATAGATGAACACTCGAAGCCAAAGTCTATAAAGGCCTAAAACACATCTAGGTTTGTCCATATATTCTTGATGAATCTTTCTTGTAGAAAGTGAAAAAGAACTTACTGTATATTTTTTTATTGCTTTTAGGGCATCAAGTAAAGAATTGATGGTTAAAGCTAATGATACTCACCCACACTTTTTGTGTTTTAGTTTAGTAGTTTATGGAATTGTTGGGTTTGAGACATGAGAGTTTTGAACCAATATTCTTTATGCCTTAGATTTTTTCTGTTTGATGCATTCATTGCCTTCTGATTTACTTTCATTATCTTTCAATTCCTCTGTAATGATATTTTTTTTTTCACAATCTGTGGTCCCTAATGCAAAGACTTTGTAATTATCCGTGGAAGACAAGGTAAAGAGTGTGACCTCTACGAGTTTGATTTTGACATTTAAGGCAGAGGAATCCATATCCTTAAAACATGTTTCCATGCTTGCAAGTGACATTTTGTTCCCTTCAGCTAAAATCAAAGCATTGTTTAACCACATGGTTAGAGAGAAAAAAAAAGTGGGTTTAGTTTAGTGCTTAAGTTGTTAAGTCAATTGAAAACGCATTATTGATCGATGAACCAATGAATCTGCTAAAACTTGTAGTTCAAGCCACAATGAAAGAGAATATGCCACCAAACATGTACTTGAAATCAAGTATACTCTTATTTTTTTCAAGTTCTACCCACTTCAGAAACCTCAACAACCAAATCTACTTAGAATGCAGTTTTATGTTGGCCTCACAAAAATAAATAACACCCAACAACTGGTAATTTCAACTTTGAAGACACGACTCTCTCCATATATATAATGTGTTGATTTAGTGTGCAACAGTACTATTGTACTTTACTAAATAATGACTAAGTTTCATGTCTTCAACTTGTTTGGAACATTGAATTAAGGATGTTGACACTCTCTATAGTACACGACAAAGTCTTCTATGGAATTATTCCATGACACTATAACTCTCTTCCCAAGAGGTTTTTTTACTATGATAATAACGGTTTAGTCCTTTTATGGAAAAATCGTCATCGACACATGCATGTGATTGTCTGTATGTATGTATAATTAGCAATACATGTTTTAGTTTACAATGTGTACATGGGATTAATTTGAACACAGATTAAACTTGTTTAGCAATGAATATTCAATTTTAAAACAAATGGGTTTACGCTGTATAAGATATAATCTATTGATAATCTGATATTTGATAAAGTATTTTATATTCTGATATTGGAGCATTGTTGCAGATATAGGTTAGTGCCTATTGAGGAAAACTAGTCCTAGGCATTCAAGCAGCATATATTCCATCTAAAGTGGAAGAACTAGGACTTGATTTTGCCTAGCAAAAGACAAAGAATCAATGGGATTTCTGTTCCTTTTTCTATTAGAATCTCACTGTACCTTAAGAGTCATAGTGTCCTCACCCTTTGGATGAGGGTCACTTTCTTTTTTGGTGGCCAAGTTAAGCACCAAGTTTTTGAGCTTTTCCATTCCATGTCAAACAAGTTTTTGTGCAACTCTACTCTCTTCATTGCAATGTGCACTTTATATGAGAATAAGAAAGAATAGAAAAATCAGTGATTGTGCTGTGTTGTGTTGTGTCTAATCTTCCACACAGAAAGGTGTTGCATAAATCTTCTGTCTTTTCTAGGTGGCAAGTTCCTGCTTCAACCACCACTTGTATTATTGACATTCACAAAAACACCACCATTCCACTGACACAGATGTATGTTTTTTTAATTTCTCTTTTGTTCTTTTTCTGGTGCCATTCTTTGAGCTATCTCTCTCTTTTTGAGACCACATTTTCAGAACAGGAGCAATGAAACAAGGGTCACCAGCATCACCACCGCCACCACCACCATCACCACCACAACCACCACCACCAACAAAAAATGTGATCAGGCTTCAGAGCAGTTTAACGCCATCAAGGTTAAGACTTCCTTCCAAGTACAGAGAGCCTCCAAGGACTCCACCAGAGGTTGTCAATGGGGTGACAAGGAGAGCCAAGTCTGTGACTCCAGAGTTGAAGCACACTTCCAGGATCAAAAGGGGTGTAGTGCCGAACAAGACCAAACCCAATGAAGAGGTTGTGGGAAGCCACAGGGGTAGGGAAGCCGAAGAGGCTAAGGTTGTGTCTCGTTTCGTGAGGCCTCATATTGTGGAACAGTTTGTTAGGCCAAGGAGTGTGGTTGGGGATTTTGCTATGAAGAGGGATAAGGAGGACCCTGATGGGAAGAGTAAGAAGGAACTGATGGAGAAGCTTGAGGTGAGTGAGAGTTTGATCAAGAATCTGCAGTCTGAAGTGCTGGCTTTGAAGGCTGAGTTGGAAAAAGTTAAGGGCTTGAATGTGGAGCTGGAATCTCACAACAGAAAACTCACTGAGGATGTTGCTGCTGCTGAATCGAAGGTGATGATGTCTTTGGGTGGAAGTGAAAAGGTGAGAGTTCAAATGTTAATGGGTTTGTGTTTTGTTATCATAATAAGCTTCAATTGTTTTTCTTTTCTACTGTTCATGTTTTCTACTGCTTTGAAAGTGAGTCTGGTTTTGATTTTAGATGAAGGAGCCAAATGCAGAACATCAGAGCCCCAAATTTAAACACATTCAGAAACTCATTGCTGACAAATTAGAAAGGTCCATAGTGAAAAAGGAAGCCATTACTGATGGATGCTTTGTTAAAGCATCAACTCCAGCACCAACAGCAATTCCTACCATTCCTGAAGCTGCTACAACTCTAAGAACAGGAAGAAAGCCTGCACTAAAAGCATGTCTTCCACCACCTCCACCACCGATGCCACCATCAATCCCTTCTAGGCCTGTAGCAAAAGTAAATAACACACAAAGGGCACCTGCATTTGTGAAAATACTTCACTCATTGAAGAATCATGAAGAAATGAAGAACACAACAGGATCAGTTAAACAGCAGAAACCAGTTGCTGTGAATGTACACAGCAGCATTGTTGGAGAAATTCAAAACCGTTCTGCTCATCTATTAGCAGTAAGCACTGTGTTTTCAAATTGAACTGGTGTCATTTTCAAAATTGAATATACAGCATTGGTGACAGATCAATCGTGCTTTCCAGATAAGGGCAGACATTGAAACAAAAGGAAATTTTATCAATGACCTCATAAAAAAGGTGGTAGAAGCGGCCTACACTGACATTGAAGATGTCTTAAGTTTTGTTAATTGGCTTGATGGTGAACTCTCATCACTGGTGAGTGTGTAGAAAAACTATTAATCTATTCAGTTTTCTACAGAATAGATTGATGTTGGTTTCTTTCTTATTGCTACATATTCTGTTTTCTACAGGCTGATGAGCGTGCAGTGTTGAAGCATTTTAATTGGCCTGAGAGAAAAGCTGATGCCATGCGTGAAGCTGCAGTTGAGTATCGTGAACTTAAATTGTTAGAACAAGAGATTTCCTCCTTCAAGGATGACCCTGAAATTCCATGTGGAGCTTCCTTGAGAAAGATGGCCACCCTATTAGACAAGTAAGAAACTAAATCTATATCATATATTATGTACTAATTTTAAAGAGTTCAATGGTTATGCAGAGCACAGATAATGTCAACAGTTTTACATTAAATATACTTGGTGATACAACTTTTGACGTACCATATATGATAATTTGTATGATAGTGTAAAATTTATATGATAGTTTACCTCAATTTTAAATATGCCAGGTTTATAGTTTGAATGATACTTACACTGTCCTTTTCTCTCATTGTGATAGGTCTGAGAGCAGCATACAGAGACTAATCAAGCTGAGAAATTCTGTGATGCGTTCATATCAAGATTACAAAATTCCAACCGCTTGGATGCTTGACTCGGGAATCATGGAAAAGGTATCATTTTTATGTTTTCTTTGTGAATGTGATGATAACAATAATGACACTATGTAAACCTTGTCTTTCTAATAAGAATTAGAAGTTATGGTTTAATAAGAATTAGAAGTTATGCAGAATTTCATTTCATTTATTCAATGAAAATGAAATGAAAGAACACAACTAACTGGATGAAGAACGTGCTTCAGTTTAGGATTTATTAATCCAAGTCTGTTGTAATTAATTGGTTACTGAATACTACTTACATATGATATTTATCTTTTGACAGTTGATAGCAAAAGTTTACAATTTTTCACTGTAAAACTTGATTAGAAGAATAATAAATATGCCGTATGTGCAGATTAAGCAGGCTTCTATGATTCTGGTAAAAATGTACATGAAAAGAGTGACAATGGAGCTTGGATCTGCTAGGAATTCAGACAGACAATCTAGTCAAGAATCCCTTCTGCTTCAGGGCGTGCATTTTGCATATAGGGCCCATCAGGTATTTGCAGTGACAATAGGAAAGATTAGAATTTTCATCATTTATGAGGCTGATTCACATATTTTGGTGTGTGTTTGTAGTTTGCTGGAGGTCTGGATGCAGAAACTCTGTGTGCTTTTGAAGAGATAAGGCAACATGTACCAGGACACTTAGCAGGGTCTCGAGAACTTTTGGCTGGCATAGCATCATCGTGAGAGGCCATTGATATATTTTATGCTTTCTTTTACCTTGTCCCCAATGTTCAACACTATTCACGATCATTCAGAAGAAATAAGAAGAAAAATGCAGAGATTTTGAAGAAAGAACTTTCCACAGGGTGGTTGAAGATGTTTAGAAGCTAAGTCTGGTACAGTTCAATTGTTACAAGTTCTATGGATAAAATCTTCAGTCATTGAGCTTAAACAGTTTTTGAGAAAAAAAAAAAAGAGAGGATATGCTAGCTATATGCACTTACAATGTAAAGTACTTTTGATCCAGACACAGATTTACCATTTATGATATAAGTTTGTTAACTTTGATAATAACCAACAAAATCGTGCTCAATTTATCAACTGAAGCATTTTTTTTTCAATCTGGTATACAATGTGATCTTCTCCAAGAAGCTAACATTTTTTTTTTCAATCCTATCACCACATTGGAGGATAATATGAAAGTTGTGAGTGTTGATAAAAAAAAAAAATGGAGGTGAGATGGATGTTTTTGAAAGATTAAGATGGTGTGTTAAGGGTACGAGTGATGAAGACTACGAAGGCTGTTGATGATAGTAGAGGAGAAAGGTACAAGTGCAGGAAGAAAAAATGAGGGTGCAAAAAGAAATGATCAATATGAAGAAAACTAGATTAGAAAAGAAATGGACTTGGATTGTTGGTCCGATATGCATAACGGGAGTGTAGAATAAAAATCAATGGTAATGAGTGGAGCCGCAAACAATGTAAAAAAAAACTATTTATTTATTTATTTATTTTTTAAAATAATCTACAAAAGTGATGTTGAATACTCCTACATCAATATTTGAACTTCAAGTAAAAAAGGAGAACTAACTTCAATTTTCTTAACTGAATCAAATATCAATTTTATATTTTCTTCCTAAAGGAGAGTAAGCATATAACTATTGAAACTAAATTTGTGATTAAAATATATGGATAGATTAAAACTAAAATTTGAAAAATAAAATTTGTAAGAATTTAAGCATCTTGCCGTGAAAATGTCCACGCGTAACTCGTTCTAGAATAGCATATTGCCGTGAGGCCCTGAACACGACCAACAACGGTTCCGTCGTTATGATTAGTACAAACTCCAGTGTGGTCTGGATTCTGGGAATATACCAAGAAGATTGATCGTTCTACGACGCATGTGTTACATCGTATTCTGAAAACTGCTGCAGTTATTTCCACTCCTATTACCGTGCGGGAAACAACATCATCTTAAGCGAAACTACGCAGTGCTTTCCATGTAAGGTTGAATTGTTCCTTATCAGCACAAAAAACAACTTAAACAGAAAATAAACAAGTAAAGCTTCGATTTTGAGGTAAAGGGGAAGCTGTAAATTGTTCAAACTTCATACCCAGTAGCTCTATTAGGTGTATAAAATTGCAAGACCCGTATGATTGTTTAGTTCTATATACGAAACACATGTTACTCTCCTTTATAGTGTAGGCATATACCTTTTTCATCAGGTGTGAAATTTTCATGTTTATCTTTGATGTTGTCAATCACTATTGATTTTAGATTTCTAGCATATTTCCTTGACTTCAATCTGTGAACCTTGAAATTCTTGTGGTTTGCTTCTGATGCTAATTCAAAGGATATTATCATGATTTTCTTTTTCTTCTTTTGTTTAGAAATGTCTTTGTTTCGTATATGGCTGGCATTTAAATGAACTCGAGGATTTTCAACATTCTGCTGTTCACTTTAGTCAAACTATTGAAATTTATTCAGAACTGAAAAGGGAAAGGATTATCTGATTGTTGTGATTAATATGTTGCTTTTATATTGCTTCTGCTGAAGTTTATTGAACATGTTGAAGCAGATGAGTCGTAAGAATGGGTTTGAAGTGTCTGCTGGTTGTTATGTGTGTTTGGGCTTGGTTAGGATCGTTGACTTTTGCAACTTCTGATGATGGGTTGATGAGGGTTGGTCTAAAAAGGAGGAATTTAGACCTTCAGAGTCTTAAAGATGCAAGAATCAAAGATTTCGTTCGTCCTACTGATTTAGGGGATGATCAAAAAAATTGTTGTGATGAAGACATAATATATCTTAAGAATTATCTTGATGCACAATATTTTGGGGAGATTAGTATTGGTTCACCCCCTCAATACTTCAATGTTGTGTTTGACACTGGCAGCTCAAATCTTTGGGTTCCATCTTCCAAATGCATCTTCTCTGTAAGTTACCCAATGATCTGATTCTGATGCAAGTTCTTACTCATTAGTATTTGTTTTATTTTTGAATGAACATGTTTTAAAAACATACATGGCATGTGCAGATCGCTTGCTATTTTCATTCCAAGTATAGGTCGAAGATATCTAGCACCTATACCGAAATTGGTAACTTTGGATTATCATAGCATATGATTGAAAAGATAAATTGATTGTTTTCTTTTTAGATGCCTTCATTTGTTTATATATGCAGAAACATAAATGTTGTTTCAATGAACATACTCAAAGTTGCATTTTTTATATGCAGGGACACCTTGCAGTATCCCTTATGGCCAAGGATCTATTTATGGATTCTTCAGCCAAGATAATGTACAAATTGGAGATGTCATCATCAAAGATCAAGTCAGTGTATTGATCTCTGTTAGTTTTCATTCAGATTATGCTGTTTTAGTTTTGCTGATGATTTGTAACTTCCTATCCTTAAGGAATTTGCGGAGATTACAAGAGAGGGATCATTGGCACTTTCTGCACTTCCATTTGATGGCATACTTGGACTCGGATTCCTTGATGCTTCAGTTGGAAAAGTCACACCAGTTTGGTACACACAAGAACTTTATTAATTCATTCTTGAGTTTTGTATGCTTCAGATGCAATGATTAGTTTGGTGAATGCAGGTATAATATGATAGAACAAGGGCAAATATGCCACCAAATTTTCTCTCTTTGGCTAAATCAAGATCCAACAGAAGAAATGGGTGGTGAGATAGTCTTTGGTGGTATTGACTACAGGCATTTTAGAGGTGAACACACATATGTTCCCCTTTCTCAAAAGGGTTATTGGCAGGTACAGCATATTTGTAATTTCATCCATGGCTATTATCATCTACCATGTCATTATTGACTTTTGGAGTTTGCACCTGCAGATTGATGTAGGAGATGTTCTCCTTGCAACTAACTCAACAGGTGATCCTACATTGTTATTCCTCATGATGCTTAAATCTGCATTGTTTTTCATTGTTTGTTATAGCTGTGACTGAATACTATGTACGTTTTCTTAGATTAAGGTTGCTAAATGTTGCATTATGCTAAAAGGCAACAAATTGGTGCATTTTCCAGAAATGACATTTAAATTTCCACAGCCATATGAGAAGTAAAAGGTCTTTTGTATAAACTGTGTTTCTTTTTAATTCAAGTGGTCCTTTTGATTCATTTTTCCACCTTAAATTTTTACTGCAGTCATGCATTATTTCCAAATTTGCCATGCTAGGTACTTTTCTTAATTACCTTTGACCTCATATCAGAAAATCATTTGACAGGGTTGTGTGAGGGTGGCTGTGCTGCAATTATAGACTCAGGGACATCTCTAATTGCTGGTCCAACTGTATAATCTTGAACATTATTCTCTTTGTTCACTTCCTCTTTGGGGGATTTTTTCTTACTATTTTCTATTTGCAGAGTGTTGTGACTCAAATTAATCATGCCATTGGAGCAGAAGGGTATGTTAGTTTCGAGTGTAAAAGCATTCTCCATAACTATGGGGATTCAATATGGTCATCCTTGATTGCTGGGGTTTGTTCCTTTGTGATTTTACACTTAATAATCATCTACAGACTACTGTTATTAAAATTTTAATCATACTTTACCTACTATATCTGCAGTTAAATCCAGACCTTGTATGCAGTGACATTGGATTCTGTTCAAACAATGGATTTAACACAATGAAGTACACTTTTTTCATTTTCCCAATCTTGATTACTTAGAGACACTTTCCTTCCTTCCTGTTCTTTTAACATAAGTCTAACTTTAACCTGCAGTGATGTTATTGAAACAGTGGTGCATAATGAAAGTTGGAATGGATCACCAACAAGGGAGAGCCCCTTTTGTTCCTTTTGCAATATGATCGTCCTTTGGATCCAAGTTCAGATTAAGCAAAGCAATGTGAAAGAAAAAGTATTTAAATATGTGGATGAGGTAGTTGTTTACAATCTTACAAAACTCTTAGATATGCTTCAAATCACATAAGTCCCCAATTAATCACTCACAAGCTTTTTCTGTGTCACTTTCCTTCTCTAAAGCTGTGTGAGAAGCTCCCAAATCCACCGGGACATTCATTTATAAACTGCAATAGTATTTCATCCATGCCACACATCACATTCACAATTGGAAACAAATCCTTTCCCATCTCTCCAGAACAGGTTTGTTGTTTAACATGAATTATGTGTTGCTTCTATACATCACTGTCTTTTTGTTTGTAGAAAAGGGCTAATGCATAATGTATGTATCTGATACTTTTCATATTTGCTTCTTCTACTCCTTTCCATTAAAAATATTTGACAAATAACCTACCAAAACTGGTACTTTTTGATGCAATCTTTAGTTTGTTCCCATTTCATAATGTTTCATAAGTTTAATCTCTCCTTTGTCCTCAGTATGTACTTCAATTTGAAGAAGGCTGTTCTACTGTCTGCTATGGTGGTTTTATTGCTATAGATGTGCCTCCTCCGCAGGGTCCTCTCTGGTAATCTATTCTAGTCATGCTAATGTAAATTATTTATGCTACTAAATCACTTCAGCAATTAGCAAGTGCTTGGTTTTCTTTATATTATGTGTGACATGACAGAAGTGGTATGTTTGCAGGGTTCTTGGAAATATATTCTTGGGGGCATATCATACAGTATTTGACTACGGCAATCTCCGTATAGGATTTGCAGAAGCTGCATAGTTACAGCTTGGTGATATTACAATGCCAAATTCTTTTTGAATAATAAAAATGGAGGTCTGCATGATCCACTACGGCAAATAATAATTGCAGTTCTTGAGAATTTGTCTCAAGGTCTCTATTCTGTTGTAAATGGTGATTGGAATATTCTATGAATAAAATTTGTGATATTTGTTCAGGAGCGTTCAAATGAGAGAACAACAAGAGAGAAAGAATATATATATATAAGGCAGCAAAACTTTCCTGAGAGATGTTTAATTAACTTTGCATTTATTTTACAGTATTAAATACATCTTATAAAATGTCAAAACACTATGGCAATAAAAACCTTTACTCATCAGTGAGTGAGAAGGGGATTGTAATAACAATAGGTGTGAAAAAAAGAATCTGGATTCCTTCCCAAGATTAAGTTGTTTTCATCTTGTTTACCGAAACAACTACAACTACTGTACCAGGAACTGAACCTCTACTCTACCACTAATCACTTGTTCTGAGAACATTTTTTGTTTAAGTTATGTATGAATTAATCACTTGAATTGGGATTCTAATTTAGTAAAATAAAGCACTTGCATTGAATATTCAGCTACGCCCTTTTATGAAAGAAAGGAGGCATTGAAACGGAACTTTAACATGGAAATCTTTGACGAAATGCTAAGTCAAAATAAATACAAATTTTCAATCAGAACTTTAATCAAACGTATTATGAGCATAACCTGACCGGCAAATTTGTAAGAGACTATACAACTTTTGAGATAGGGATGTTACACGAACTTTCCATCTGCCACTAGAATCAACTTATCAGGAAAAATATATACGTCGACCTTAAATTTGTGAAAATGTTACTGATCAATGATTCTTCTCTGAATAAATCCTGAAGTGTTTTTCTTATAACATACCTATATGATCGAATCAAGCCCGATAAATATGAAATGAGTAATTTTTTTTTAATAAGAGAAAATTAGTTTGTACACAAGTAAAAAAAATTGAGAGAAATTCTACTACAACTTTTATAAATTAGTTTATAATTTATAAAAAATTATTTAAAATTTGTTTTTATTTTTCAATTTTATAAGTCTTTATGAAGAAATTAATTTATTTGACACTCAATAAATTTTTTACACAGTCTTTACATTTACTATTTTAACATTCAATCTCTAATTGTCTTTATAAATACAAAACTTTATTTTGGTAATGATAAAAATATTAGTAAATTGTCATGAATGGTATTAAAAAAAACATTTTCCTTTCGTTTAAACAAATCCTTCTTTCCTTGGAAAGAGAGATAAAGAATAGAAAATTCACTTCACCGATCACCCCATATAAAATCCAAAAGGAAAATGATAGGAACATATAAAATCCAACCTTGGTTAGAGATTATTCTTTTTGTGATTTTCTTGATATACTTCCTTTAACTAAAATCATATAATTATTATTTACACTTGTCAATTACATTCAACACATCACGTTTATTATTAAATGATTTATTATATGTTTACGAAATGATGTGATTTAATGATAAAATGAAATGCTAGAAAAGGATATAGAGTGAGGTTCAACTCTCCTAACTTAACATTTGAGAAATATAAGATAAATTTAATATGGGTCTGGGAAATAGATTAAGTGGCTTGTGTAATTTAGAAATTAGTAAAAAACATTATTTTTCATTAGCTAATTATTATGTAACAATTGCATACCTTAAATATATGATATAAAAATACCAATTTTTGATTCAACTACTTCTTTTTTTATTTGAATTATATTATGTAACAATTGCATACCTTAAATATATGATACAAAAATATCAATATTTAACTCAACTATTTTTTTGTTTATTTTTTGAATCTTTTACATTTAATCAATTAAACAAATGAAGAGAAATTCTTCCACTTCATTTTTCATATCTATCTATGTTAATAACATATTCCTATCTCTTTTTTCTTCGCTTCGCTTGCCCTCTCTAAGTAAAACATAAAATACTTATTATCCATACAATTTATGTATGAAATTACAACCTTTAGGTTTACTATTTCTTAATATATACACATAACACTAGGCGGATATATATTAATTACAAGACCAAAAGCCAAAACTTCAATATGTTCATTAATTTATTTTACAAAGTATAAAGACTAAGGAAAGCCAATGTTGAGATGGCTGTGACCTAGATTTCTCATAAAACTTACCTCTCTTCTCTCTCTCTCTCTCTCTCTCTCTCACAAACACACATATCATGCTCACCTCTTTCTGCTGAAAAAGAAGCCACATTTGGTATTTGTTTTATTATTTTGACAACTATATATTCTTAGATATAACTCTATATCAACTCAGTAGTGTAAGGCTGGTGAGGTGGTATTGCAGGCATCTTAGAACAAGGGTCATAACCACTGCTACTTTTACTGTGTTGGCTGAGGTTATTGCTGTTCTTCTGAGGATCTGCAGTGAGTGAGGAAATGGCTGAAAAAAGTGCTGCCTTCAGAGAAGGGTCTTTGGTTATGGCCTCACTAACAACATCCACCAATGCAAGGTTTTTGTCCAGAAAGGTTGGGACTTTGGAACACAATAAGGGCAACCCTTCATGAGGGTGGCCATGCAGTGGGAGAGGGAACAAAGGGTGTGAAGTGGTGGTGGTGGTGGCCCTTTGGAAGTGGAGATAGTTATTGGTGTTGTTGTTGGGGTGAGTCAGATCCAGTGTTACTGTGGGACATGTTGCACTGTGGGAGAAGGTGGCTACTGCAGTTGGGGAAATAGAAGACAGTGATGAAGAGAAGAGGGGTGAGTTTGGTAGAGTGGTGCTGCCACCTGAACTTGTGAGTGAACCAGAAAGGAACATGTTCAATGCTGCTGATGTTGAGCTTGCGAAAGATCTGGCTGCTACTGGGAGTGGGTGGTTGTGGCTCCCTTCGTAGGTAGTGATCAGAACAGTCTCGTCCTTGAAACATCTCTGCACCTGTTTCAAATGTAATAATGTTAGAAGTGAGGTATATTTATTTGGTGTATGGAACAAGAAATTAGTGAATAGTTTATTAACGATCAGATATCGGTGGAATAGAATGTCCAAAAAAGTTCATTAGGATAGACTCTAACCTGGTTCTGATATCATATTATGAGATAGTTTTAAGTCTAACTCAAAATCATAAAACCGATTTGTAAAGTAAAATTTGCACCTCAGTTATATATTGTGAATTGACCTTATCTCTAGTCGACATAGACTTTCAACGAATAATGTTCTGAACCGGTCTTTTTTAAATAGATAAACTGGTAAATGTGAGGTAGATTTTCTTAAAATTTTGGTCGGTTTTCCTTGAACATGGATTTTTGTGAAAAATTAAGGTTTTTGAAGATTTAAGGAAAGAAACCTGTTTACGAACTGGACATGCAGTGCCCATGCTACAACGGTAGTAGGCTCTGGGACAAGGATTGCCTTTGGCGGTCTTTTGTCCATACTTTCTCCATTGACACCCATCTCCCATCTGAATGCATAACAACACCATTAATTCTACTCAAATATACATTAAAGTGATTACAATTATCCAACCTAACTCACACTTCATAATGGGTTCAGATAAAATTGAACCATCCTAACTCACTTTTTAAAATGTAACAAATTTTAGAATTTAATTTGAATCACCAATATTAATAGGTAAGATAAGTTAGTTTACTTAACCATAATTTATTTTTCAAACTTGTTAATTATAATGCAATCAAAAATATAATTATTTGACTCATCTAGAATCAAAATATTCACTTGTAATATAATTACTTATAATTAGACAATTCTTTTTAACGTTAAATAAATAAAGCAGGATATTTGAGAAGTTTTAACTCATATACAAAGTTGCAACACAATATTATATATTACTCACGAAGTTAAACTTCTAGATACAGTAGTACTGTTCAAGGTATAGATTACATAAAACATTTAAATGAATAAGAAATAGCTTATTGCTAATTAATCTCTATTTAGAATATATCTCACATAAACTCGTAACTCATATATTGTTGATACCTCATATATCCCTTAATTCAAAATCACATACTTATAATTAGACAAATATGAGGTGATAGATAGCATAAGAAAATCAAAATATCATATATATATATATATATATACAAAAACTTTTTGCATACAAGTAAATCAAATATTTAAATTATTGAAACATTATTGAATAATATTCTAATATTAAAAGAAATTAAAATGTCTACTTATATCATTAAAAAGTGATAAATAATAAATAAAAATAACAAAAAATTGTAAATTTCTTCAATTATGTTGGAACTTGTTTAACCTCACATATTAATTATTTAACTTACATATTAGTGAAATAAATTTAGTTTAATTCACATTACAAACAAAAATTAAATTATTTTCTAACTTAGTTATACTCAAATTTGTAATTAGTCAAAATTAACTTACGAATACATATAAATTTTATTTTATAAACCAATTTTACGAATATAATTTATACTTAAATTAAAAAATTATCAATATAAAATAACAAATTTAGTAAAAAAAGTCTAGTTAATAATTTTTTTTCTCCTTTGATGATTTCCAAGTCAGACATTAATTCTAAGTACAAAAGTGTATTAGGGTTACTTCTTTTTGACAAATGTCTATCTCTACACACCGTCCAATTAATATTTTTTTAACTAAGTTTTCAGAGGCATGATAATTTCACGCGTCTTTTTGTTATACCTAATTTACACCCTTTTGTTTTCTCCCTTCGCACATGTGATATGCTTTTTATAATACAAAAACACACGTTATTTTATTTTTTTCACATTTAAGGAGAGATTTGAAGAGAATGTAGAAATATTTCACTGTCTATGACACAATTTGTAATCACTGCAAGCATGCATATATAAATACACACACATTAAGATTTTTGTTTGTTAAGACAACTACTTATTAATAAAATTTAATTAATATTATAAGTTTGTTGAAGATGAAATTATAATTAACTAAAAAATGACTGCTATCTAATGTAAAATTTAAATTGCAGTCAGAGTAGAGTATTTTTTTTTTTAATTTGCATTTACAGTGAGAAGAATTAAGAAATGTATGTTTTGAGTTGAAAAAAGGAAGTTTAATACAAAAAATCAATCTTATTAAGAAGGGTTTATCTTTTTAATTGAAAAGGGAGGTTTAAACACACTGATATAAAGGAAAATAAGTAATTTTTTCTTTCAATTAATTAAAAAATAATACAATGACCTATTGGTAGATTTACACAGGTGTCAGCCGGCCAGGTATATATGATTATCAGACAAATCTTATTCTATTTTCTTGCTATAATCAGTCAATTATTATGTGTAAAAGTAACATATATTATAACCTAGAAAGAAAAAAAAATGTTTTGCACCCCTTCGATTTCATATCTAGTTTTTATCAAAAAAATATTATATGACTTTAAAAAATTAAGGAGAATCAAAGTTTAAGGATGATGTTGTTCCGTGTGGAATAATTTTTTGTAATATAAAATTTCCAAGTCCTACTACAGAAAAGCCATATAATAACACAATAGTTACGAAATGAGATACAAATTCTTACCAAAGAAAAATCTGATCGTGCTCTTATGGATACTTTAGCTCTTCTGCAAGTAACCTCAGATGCTTGATCTTCTATGCATTTTGCTTCATGCAATGCTATTTTTGTGTTCATTTCACCTTCACCGAATATTTTCTTTTCAACGTTTTCTGTGTAACCCTCTGAAACTGAAGAACAATCACCAATATTCAAAAACTGCCGAGTGTGTAGCACTGGTTTCTCCAAACCTTGTATTTTTCCCTTCAAAATTCATATAACTTCTTTAGTTATCTTCTTATCATAATCATAAAACATAATTATAATACAAAAATCATTAGCACTCATCAACATTTATTATTGATAAAATAAAAGTCAGAAACTACAACTCAATTACAATGTCAAGATTTATAAATTTTATTTCTAATTAATTACATTGCAATTGCATATATGTCATAATTTTGACAACATTTAATGATCTCAACGAAATAGCATATCTCCGAGTCTCCAATTCAAAATCTTAAAATTATTTAATATTTCCTGTGAAAATTCCTAATTTATTACAGTTTTTCCCTCAATCATCTTACTCTTTCTACTTATATATATTTTTCTGTCAAATGTATATACGTCACGAAAGTTACAAGAACAACAAAAAATAATGTTTTTTTCTTTTGTTTTGGTCATATATAGTTGTTGTTTATCTGTTTGTCTTCAATTCCCGGTATATAGCTAGAAGATAGAGACCTTCTGGGCCTGATATTATTGCTGGCACTGAATATACATGCTGAGTTGTTGACCAAGTAAAACTAGCTACATTAATTGCTTAATTTTCAGGAAATTATTCTAAAATTTTGAATCAAAAGTAATTACAAAACGAAGGTCAAACTTATTATTATTATTATTATTACCTGCGACTGATGATTATTGTTTTTATTTGATGAAGAGAGTTGATGTTGCTGCATCTCAAAAAGTATTCGATTCTGAAGAACAGTGCAGTGTTCATTAACCTGAGTTAGCATCGCCTTCAAGATTTCATTCTCTTTCTTAGCTTCTTCAAGTTTGATTCTCAGCATGCCCATCTAAACCACAAACACCACAAAATTAAAATACATGTTAATTAATCATGCATGTTCACTAAGGGACTATCAAAATTTATAGGGTACCCCAGAAATTAATATCACTCACTTGGTTCAAGGGCTGTCCAGAGTTATTCAGGCTCAAGGAGAGAACACTGGATCCCATCTGCATAATTTTTTATTTATTTTTTCATAAGCAGTGATCCAAAATCAGTTAATAGCTCAAAATCATGTTATCGTGTGAAAAACTCTGCTAAAAATTGTATGATGTAAAAAATGGAATTAAGCAACAAGGAGATCTCGAGAGACCAAGGTCAACCTCAAGAATGGTCTCATGGATCATATTTTTCTGCAATATTTTAAGGTTTTGAAAGAATCTGATCAGAACCAGATGAGTTTACTAAACTGATAGAAATTAAAGAGTAAGAAAACTTACAGTGTTGTGATCGGTTCCGTTCCCTGGTCTTTCTTCTTCTTTCAGCAAATTTTTTAACGAAGATTTTTCTTCCATTTTTCTAACCCTTTTATGATGGTTGGTTACTACTACTGAGAGATGGTGATAACAGATTTTTCTTCCATATATATATATATATAAGTGGTTTTTCCAGAGACTTTAATCTCTTCACCAAACTTTTGAGGCTTAACTATATAGTGGGTGTAGTCTGCAGCGTTTATGGACGAAATTTCTGCACTGTCCTTGCTAAGTCTATTTTTCTAATACCTTGTTTTTTTTTTTCCATCTAAAATATTTAATTAATTCCCTTTGTTAAATTATAAAATATAAAAATGACATCAAGTAAAGGATCGAGAAAGGAAATATACTTTTCTACACAAAATATGAAAATGACCTCATTAAGGGTGGAGAAAAGAGATAGACTTCTTGTTGCTTTCTTTTCAATAAGATATATTAAGGTATATGTATGAAGAAATCTATATAAAAAAGACTAATATTTCTTTAATTTAAAATTTCAAGATAATAAATAAATTTGTGAGTATTTTATTTTATGTAATAATTATCTTTATGTGAAACTTTCCATTAATAATCTTATTTGAGAGAAGAAAAAAATATGAAAAAAAAGATTTTTTTTATTATTTTATCCATAATAGAGGCTCCAAGACATGGTTGAATTGGATATGGAAGACTAAACCCTAGGGTTAAGACAATTATGATAAGGGACTTGCTAACTAATTAAGGAGTCCTTTATTGGACTAAATTAAGGTATATCAATTATCCTAAAGTGATGAACACTCATTTCCAAAGACTTAAAAGTAAAGTAGTTTTAATTATCATACAACCTAATGATTAAATGGTTGATTGAGTGATATACAAACCAATTTTCTAAAATAAGATATTAAAATTGTAAATAAAAAGATATAATTTAAGAGAAACTTCTTATTAAAGTCGACCAAATAAGTTTTTCTTTACATAAGATTAATAAGTATTTTGTATATATTAATATTGATAGCAATTAATAAAAACGATACATTCTTGTCATTTTTTAATAGATACATTTTTGCACAACTTTTTTCTATAATAATATTCTTAATATGATAATTATTTTTGTAATTGTGTTATCTATTTTTTATTACCAAAGAATGTGGACATACAAAATTAACAAGACAATCTACTAAAAAAAATCATATTTCATACTATTTTTGTTTTAAATATTTTTTTAGGAAATACTTATAAATTTTGTTATAAAAAAAATTGTAGGAAATTGTTACCAATTTTTTTGCAAAATATTTTGTTTAAAACACTTTTCACAACAAATTTTTTAGGAAATATCTGTGAATTTTATAATTTTGTAAAAAATAATTACCCACAAAAAAGTTACCTGCCAATCAAGATTCTTAGAAAAAATAGCAGAAAAAAGTCTTTTCTTGCAAGTTTTTTTAAAAAGTTTATAAAAAAAATTCTCATCTAATATAAAAAATTTTAGTAATAAAGATCGATACTTCTATTAGTTGTTGTAAAAAAAAATTCAATCATAATCAATATATATATATATATATATATATATATATATATATTTAAATATTTATGATTGATTTCTTGTTATCTATAACTATATATAAAAATGATTCCTTCTTTTGTGTCCACATTTCATAATTCCAACTTTACCCTTTACAATTTAATTATTTATTAAATTTTTAAAAATTAACGTTAATTTTACAAGTTTTTATAAAACTATTTACTTATTTCCTTCTTTTTTCTCCTACTATTCATCAACAGTTATTTTTCTCATATTTTCTCCATACATTTTACTTTAATTTTTATAAATATACTTTTATTATGTTCATTATAACATTACAATATCATCAATTATAAATATAATTTAAAAAAAAATGCGTTCACACAAACGCCATAGCGTCTGTTATCACGCCTGTGTTTACCCTAGTTAATTATAGAGACGGTTACTTTTTTCTTAAATGATCACTCTAATCAATCACATTCTTAACAATAAAACCATTAAATAGCGTTGTGAGATTTTTGTAACTCTTTTTTTAGTTTTTTATTTTCTTTCCGTCAATTGTTATTCATTTATTATCACTTTTGCAGTTACAAGTTGTAAGTTTGTCTTTTCTTCTCATCTATTGCTTTTTAATTGTTTTGTTCATTAATTTTGATAAAGATTTCAACATTTGTGAACAAATGTCCAATGAGAGCGTATATGGGTCCTATCTAATTTAAAAAGTGGGTATCATGAGCTGTATTTAGTATTTTAGTATTTATTTACACTTTTTTTTTCATAAACATTTCTAAAAAATATATAAAATAATTTTTAATAATTAAGTTATATACAAATTAGGAAATTATATATATATATATATATATATATATATATATATATTTAAAATTTTATTTTTTTTATTTTTTTCTGTTTTAAAAGTTTAGAAAGATTACTTTAAATATATATAAAAAGAAACACTATATTTCACTCAGTGTGAACACTTTTCAAATCAATACAATGTGATTAATGTGATTAGTCTTTGATGTAAGATTATCTCTAAGTTTAATTTTACAAGGTTTTAATTTAGTTTGTGTAGATTCCATTGTGGTACGAAATTTTTTAAGACAATTTATTTTTAGTAAAAAGTATCTTAATTTACTTTTGTTAATTTTGCTGTATTATATCACTTTTAAAATTTATTTGCAATTTTTATTATTATGCAAGAGTCTTATAAAACTCATAAGCTTATGAACATTTTATTTAGTTGTTTGCAAAAACATATAATTTTGTGATAGAAGAATGACTTTTTATTCTTAAGACAAAACTTGTCATATCAAGATATTCAAATGGGAATATATTATGGAACTCTTATCTTAATCTTATGATTCATTCTAGACGCTCTTATTCCAATTAATATTTTCTTTGTTAAAGAAAATATATATTTTCAAAATAAGAAAAAGAAGATTTATTCTTGTGATTTATGTTATGTCATATCAAGATATTCAAATGGAATATGAAACACATATTTTTATCTTATGATTAACTCTAGATCTAGATGCTCTTATTCCAATTAATATTTTCTTTGGTCGAAGAAAATATATGTTTTCAAAATAAATTAAAAAAATATTTTTTATTTTTCATTATTTACGTTAATCTTACAAAATTAACTAATAAGATAAGAGATTTGTACTTATTTATATATAATGACACTTTTTATATTTGTATGAGACTAAATATTAAAGGTGATCCGATAACATATGAAACAATAGATTCAATAAATAATAAATTTTGTTAAGATAAACTATATTATTAAAAAAATAAATTTTAAATTTATCTAAACCTAAATCAACTTATAAAATAATATTTACATCTTATATCTGATTTACATTAAATTTCTGACAATTTAAAAGTTAACTTTTTTTTATTAGTAAAAGGAAAATAAAAAGAAGGGGGCGTGTGACACGATTTGATGAGTGTCTGTTTGATAATATGTTCCATTTGCATTTATTGATGAAGACTCTTTTTTTCTGGAACAGGTTGAGGTTGTATTAGAGTATTATGGAAAAGTTATATGATGTTATTGTAATGTTGTTGTAAGTCAATGTAGAAATACCTTGGTTCTCACCACCAACAAAGAAAGGGACAAATTTGGATTCTAGATTACTTTGTTTTCCCTTCATTTATGGAAAGGAAAATGAAGGAAAAGGACGAGAATTATTGAATATCCACCGTGACTCAGGCTGCAACATTAACCCTTTACTATTAAACAAACCAACAAAGTACACCACACGCTTATTCAAGAAATTCAAGGGAAATTTCCCCAACACATATTTTAAAAACACTTTGCATTTTCCATATATTCAAAATCAAATCTTCACAATTTTTTAACTATTATGTTTATGCACTTCAATTTCACACGTCTAAAAGAATAAACAAAAAGATTGAAAGACAAATCCAGCTGTTGTTGCATCAAGGGACACATCGACCAACATTTTCAATGTTTGGGAGACACTTTAAAATAATTGGGATCAACTAATTGTATGCAAGAGGACAAGTTTAAAGTACCCTAAATTTTATAATATTTAGATTAATATTTTTTTAACTTAAAAATCATTCAAGTTATTTTTTTTTATATAGAATAATATTGAACTTTTTAAGAAGCCTTTGAAAAAGATGTTTTATCGTTTGTAGTTTTAAAAGAATGGAAGATTTACAAGATGATTTATTTAAAAAGTTATTTGAAAATGTTAAAAATAAAATTTCAATGATGTAAGTTAAAGATACTAAATCAAACACACATGAAGAGAAAATAAATACAAACACATTTTTTACATTTCTTCTCCATTTATGCTCACTTCTTAATGATTTCTCAAGTTAATTATACTAACAAAGTGCAAAATGGTATTTTTTCAATAACTATTTATGATTTCCTATATTAGTATTCTTGTACAAATTTTCCAAATTCTTAAAATCATTAGTGTATTCTTTGTGATAAACAAGTAATTCTAGCTTACACATTAAAAGAGTTTTATTAGAATGAATTTTTAACAAAGGTTAAAATATAAACTAGAAATTTAAACGTCTCAAATAAGAATACAAGGTATATGATATCATTCTAGGTTTAAGTTTAACATCCTAATAAAGGATAACTCTTGGAAATATGAATATATACACAAAAATATTACTAAAAAAACTCATATTTTCTGCAAATTTTGTTTTGAATTTTTTTTTTTAGGAAATGCTTGTAAATTTTGTTATGAAAAAAAAATTGCAAGAGATTACTACCAATATTTTTGTAAAATATTTTGTATAAAACACTTTTCATAACAAATTTTGCAAAAAATATTTGTGAATTTTATAATTTTGTAGAAAATAATTATCCATGAAGGAATTACTTGCTAAATAAAATTTTTAGAAAAAATAGCAGGAAAAAATTCTTTCTTGCAAAATTTTTTAACATATTTACAAGAAAATTTTCATGTAATATAAGAATTTTTAGTAGTGAAAAGATATTTACATAGAGCTAAGTGTATTGAAAGACTTCTTATTAGATAATAAGTTTGTCTTGTATGAAATGTTTGAAACAAAATAGCCTCTCTTCTCTCTTTCTCATTACAAGTACATACTTATTTTCAAAATAGTCATTGTAATTTGTTATTCTCATTAATTTATGTGTCTTTTGCCGATTTAAGAAGAAAATGATAATAACACAAATAATCTTTATGTCAATGATTTCAAAATTCAACCCTCCTTTCAAGAGCTAATCTTTCCTTTCATAAGGTTTCACAATCTTCTCTATCTCGAAATTTTGCATCATGATTTTTTTTTTTTTTATGCTTACCCACCCTCCTTCTTCTCCCAAGTTTGATGAAGATGTTTTGATATGTTCCCTTGACTAATTGGGTAAAATGCAACACAAATAAGGCTCCACATGAAAATTCAAGAAATGGATTTTATTGATGATTTTTTCTATGAAAGTAATAGAATTTTCTTTGTGGTGTTTAATCTTACAAACTCAATGAGAATATTCTTACTTTTGAGAACTCTTAGTAATTATGCCAGTCTTTGAACAAACTCATCCTTTTGAAGCGTGATTTTCATTTGGTTCCTAAAACATTTTAGTGATTTTTAGGTTCTTTTTTAGAATTTACTTTCTAGATAGTTCAAGTATTTAGAGTTTATTCTTTGCTCATAGATAAACTTGTATTTTATGGAATAACTTATCTAGTTTTATTAATTAGTTATAAATTTTGATAATTGAAGCAACCTTTTTCCTTTTTTCTTTTATGATTTGGTTTGATGAGTACTAGTCTAGTTTCCCCATGATTATTATACTTTTTCTATTATTTTTATAATATTTTTTTGACGTGTTAAAAAAATACCTTTAGAGATACTTCCGTTAGTATTCGACGAAAAAAAGGAAAAGAAACTACTTTTTCCATCTTTTCTTGATTATTTTAAAACTTTACTCCAACTATATCTGGCTCAACTTGTCTTTGTAAAAGGAAAAGTAAACACAAAAACTTTGTCTCGAAGAAAAAGAAAAAAAAAAAAACTTCTTTGTACTTGAACTAAATGACATTACAATACTTGCATCAAAGGAATTTGACCAAAATTGCAATATAGTGACAATTATGGTAATTATTTTTTGAGACCCGAAGTTATGGTCATTTTCATATATGTCAAGAAGTTATATAACTTTGGTTATCTTATTATATATTCTTCCTAACAAGAGTGACCCGCAACTGTTTATATTTATAGGGTTGAATAATGGCATGCATGAGGATAAATCCAAGCTAGATGGATAAATGTTGATGAACATAATTTCAGGGAAATAATGTCCTCAGAATAAGGTTGATTTTGCTGTCTCAACCTTAGCATATAAAATTAATATATAATATATGGTTTGCTACATAGAAAAGTGTGGTTTGTTTTAATATTATTTTTCTCCCCCAAGGTTTTGACAGAGAGTCAAATATAGACCAAGTATTACCAACCCTACCAAGTCATGATAAATATGTAAGCATTATATTTTTGTCGTATAGATTATTCACCACGAAGGAACCTTGAACCTTCCTTCAAATACTGTTCAAAACTAAAAAATATTCAAGTATTATCCAACCAAATTCAATGTTTAAAGGAAACAAATTTGTGACTCATTTTCTTAGATTTAATAAAAGTGTATAAAAATAAATTAAATATTAAACTGACAACATGTTTGATTATAAATCTGTTATTTTTTATATTGAATTAATTAATAAAATGCATTGACGAAATAAACCAATGTCATTTTTTAAGATATTTTTTAAAGGATTGAAAGAAATTAAAAGTATTATTTTTGTGAGCTCTTCTGGAAGGAGACTTTTGGAAGAAGATTGTTTACGCGTCTAACCCGCGTACGTGAATTTTGACTTAATTTTAGACTTAGTTAAGAAAATAAGTTTTGTTGAGTAATGAGTAATGAAAAACCTTGTATGCTCACGTTAATTCAAAAACGTCACACTAAGTTATGAACCATGCCTTGGCTTCGGGGTAGTATGTGAATGTTGAAATCTTTCAAAATTTTAATTCATTTAAATATTAAGGTAATGACAAAAACGTTAGCATAAAAACTCTTTTCTAGGATTGGTTATCGGAAATACGATAGAGGACATAAGAGTCTTCTATCTTTGTACTATTACCATGAATGTTCTATATTGACTTTCATAGGATGGATCAAGAAAATATTTTTTAAAGTCGGTAGCATAAATAGATGTAGAAAGTATGATCTAGAGTATATCGACTTTTCTTTTTAATTTTTTTAATAACTTTTACATGAAATTTCTAAATTTATATTCAAGGAATTTTCAATGTAATTAATTTAATTGTTAATAGTTTTAGGGTTAAATATATTTTTGGTCCCTCAAGTTTAAGTGAATTTTGGAATTAGTCTATCATCAAAACTTTATATTAATTTAGTCCTTCATCTTTCAAAATACGTGAATTTAGTCATTTTAACCAAATTTTGTTAAGTTTATATGACGTTTCAAGCACATTTTATGATAGTATTTAAGTTAACATTGAAGCAAAAATGTGTCAAACAGTTTAAATAATTTAAATACTATCATGAAATGCGCTTGAAACGTCAGATAAACTTAACAAAATATGGTTAAAAGAACTAAATTGATTAAAAATTTTGATGAGGGACTAATTTCAAATTTCGCTGAAACTTGAGGGACAAAAACATATTTAACCCATAGTTTTATTAGTAAAACAATTAGATCTAACTACAACTTTTAAAATTAATTAGAAAGAAAGTGATTTAAAAACTAATGCTCACAAAAATATAATTAAACTAAGACTTCTGAATTAGTTTTAGTTATAATAAATCTAGAAAGTGGTTTTGTTTTCATTTTAAAAATATTTCTAAATACACTTTGAACAAGTCACATTTATTTTGCACATTTTTCTTTTCTGATAGCAACGTTCTCTTTTCATATTTACTCCATATTTCTTATTCAGTTATGATATTTTTGTCCTCTTTTGATAACTTAATTTTATAATGACAACAATTATCATACTACTCTCCAAGTTCTTGTTTTTTCTGGTTTTTTTATACAAATTTTGTGTCGAAATTATTGAATATGATTTTTTTTTCATTTTAATGTCTTATTTTTTTAAGTTAATATCTCTTTGTTAAAAAAAAAAACAGTGTTTTTATCGGGATTCAAAATGTAGACCTTTGAACAAGTAGCAAGCTCTAAGTAGGTTGAGGGATCTTAGTGTATGTTTTTGAGGATTGGAACAGAGGGAAAGATTCACTTGCAAGATACTTTCTAACATTCAAGTCAATAAAAGAGTTTGGATCTTTTGAATAAAAGAGAGTGGGTGTGAGAATATGTATTTTATGTGAAATACTATGTGTATTTATACGATTTTTGGACTCTATGACTCATGATAAAACGAGTAATGTCAATGTCATATCAAATAATATTAATAAAGTAGTAATTTATCGTATATTTGATAATTAGCAGAATTATAATAATAATAATATGATACCTTATCATATATACCTAATAATATGTAAATTTGTGGTAGTAAGGAATATCATAACATAATCAAACTATCAATATTTGATCACATATACGGTTAATATATGGATGTTTGATCCAACAAATATATCTTCCAACAACTTTAGGTCAGCAAATTTGAATAGATGTTATTGGACCACATGACTTAGCATATTTGAGAATGGAGCACGTGTATTGAAAAACATGTAATAGAAAATAATCTTCTTTTCGTATAAACACGTTTATAAATAAATAAAATCATACATAAAATGTACAATAAAATCCACTTTGTGCAACATTTAAGTGCTATTTTCACTAATATTTAACAAAAATATTAATATTCAATATGTAATTTTTCCAACAAAAGTTACAAACTCTCTTAAGCAAGTTTTGCAAGACAAAATTTGAAACCTTTCACTATAGAAAAAAAAATCAAATTTATTGATAGACAATTTATCGATAATTGTATAAATATCCCAATAAAATGAAATTATCAATGACTTACTGACATCCAAAAGTCAGTGAGTAAAATGATCGTTGATAAATGTTACTGTCATATAGAAAAATCTATCAGTAATTATTGTCGACAATAAATTTACTCGTAATTATTTGTTAATAATTACCAATGAATATAAATTCGTCAGAAATTATCCGTTGTTAACTATCAACAATTTTTCTTCTTTTGGTAAAATATGTTAATAAATATCATGATTTGGTCTTACTTTTTTTTTCTTCTTCCTCTTCTTCTTCTTCATCTTCATCCTCTTTCTTCTCCCTTCTTCTTCTTCCTCCTTCTCTATTGCTTCCATTGTCGTTATTGTCGCCACCTTAGTTGTTATTGCTATTGTGTAACATCCCTAATGAATTGAGTCTTACATATTGGTGTTGCTGCCATGTCATCATCATCTCTTCTTCTTCTTCTTCCTCCTCCTCCTCCTCCACTCACTTCTCCTTTTCTTTTTCTTCTCTTCTTGTTAATTTTCTCACCCAACTCTATTTAATTTAAAACAAATATTTCATCAGATTTGACAGAAAAATTGGTATTCATTTTATTGACGGAGATTTACTAATAGAATTACTAACGATTTTAAAAAATATATAATTGTTGATGCATTTACCAATAGATTTTAAAAAACTCAATTACTATTGAACTTATTGACAAACTTTCAAAAGTAAAATTACTAGTAGATTTAAAAAAATCATTATCCACAAATTACCAACATATTTTATTGCGACATGGTCAAAGGTAAAGCAGAAACTTTGACATTCATTTTATTGACAGAAATTTTTATCGATAATAAAAACTTTGAATTACCAACGAATTTTATAAACAGATCGATTACCGACGTATTATATCAACAAATCCATTGCAATGGATATTTTTTCTGGTAATCAAAATCCTAAAATTTATTGGTATAATTTGTCTATTTTCGATGATGAAATTTCACTACCATTATGGTATTTTCTTGTAGTGTTCAAAATACAACTTTTACAAGAGTAAAATTACATATCCTCTCATGCAACATAACTATCCAAGTGTCCTTGGTGGTGTTGTTGACAATGGTAGTAATGCCGGTGGTATGCGATAAAAAGAATCTACTCTTAAAAAAGCTAAATAAGGCCTCTCACATTTCCATGGCAAAAAAATATAAACTGAAGTAAGAAACATAAAACATAAATTAAAGACATAAAGTATTCCTAAAAACATAAGACTGCACTAAATTGTTCTAAAAGGAAGTGAAACAATTGTCATAATAAGTTTAAATGGGGAAACAGCCAAGACCTTTATCGCAATTTACTCTTTAAAACCATATGTCATAACAGCCACTATTAAGATAGATATTCAAAGAGACTCACTTAAATAAGAAGACGGTAAAAATTCAAGATGAGTTATGTAAAATAAATAAAATTACTAATATACAAATAAAACCACAAATTTGTTACCTTAAATTTTCTTTATTAAAAATAATATCTTAATCTCTCGTACAATTGCAACCATATTCCTATGTATTGAACTTTTGACCATTTTTAGATTTTAGCTTTTTAATTACAATTTTCTAGTGTTTCATGGATAATTGGCGCAACAATTTAGTTTACTTGGATCTGATTTATTAGGCTATCTTCTAAATTTAAACTTTTATATTTAGTAAATGGGTAAATACTTTTCATGTATCATGATCGATGAATTATGGAAAACTAATTATCATCATTCATTTCATTTTTTTAACTTAATTAGCAGTTAATCTCCATCTTTTAGACGTCTCAATTATAACCAATCAACTTTCGATTGAGATTTTTAAAGAAGAAATAATCGATAATCATTATTTGTACCAAATCATTCCCTTACCATTTCTAATCTTCACCTACCTTCTTAAAGAAAAACATAATAGATATGACAACAAATATAGTATTGATTTGACAGTATAATATATATATATTTGACATAAAAAAGATAATGATAATTTGAACTTCGATCATTGATTAAGTGACACTCGTTATACTCTTACCAATCAAGAGTGGTCAAGTCAAATTTGTAGTTTTGATTCTACTTTATATTCTTTTTATCTAATAATAATAATATATCTCTTTTGTAAACAAACTTTGTGCAGAACTCGTTTAATCAAATCTGCTTATTATGAAAATACAACTTTTTCTGGCAGAGATTAACTTCCACTCCTAAAATAAAGCAGCTCCATATGGATGAAGTAGCACGAAACTTTTAGTAAATTATAGTTAAAAAAATATATATATTGGAACTAAACTAACTTATTTAAATAAATAAAAAAAAAGCAGGATAATGGACGTGAAGCAGTAAATTAATCTGGATTTGTGAAGTTAATTAAGTTGGAAAGAAGAAGAGAGTAGGGTTGACTGTGCCGTGTTTGGATGTAAGAAGGAATAAATAATTGGGTTTGAAAAGAGTGAGTTTACTTGAGAAAAAGACATAGAAGAAATCAATGAGTTGCAGCAAAGTCATGGATCGAAATCAACAAGTAGAAGGAAGAAGAATGAGGTGGTAAAGAAAAGCTGCGCCCTATATACCTTTCATACCAATTTTTGGTTCACCACGACAACAAATGATGTGTCAAACATCCTTAATTTGTGCGAATAGAAACTACGATTGACTCATTCTCCCTTACTAATAATGAGTTGAGACCCCCCAATCACTCTACGCCCACATATGATTTCGTCAAATTCGTTACTTTTCCACACTCACATGCTACATCACTCCAAACTTCTACATCCTATTCACCACATTTTATATCATACTATTATGTTCATTAAGGTCATTTCTCTTCAAATGTTAATTCAACGGGCTAAAATATTATGGGCTTGGGAAACATGAAGACGGGGCTAAAAGATTGGATCTTGGGAAGCTTCTCCTGCGATGTCATAGGGGTTTTTCTTCCTGGACCTCCAATTTTTTTTTTTAAATCTAAAATTACCCTTTCATCATTTTAAAATTTTAAATCAATCACTTCTCTCTTTTCACTATCTCATTTAATGAAAATTACTCTTCATTCTCTTTTAACCTAAACCTAGCCGCCTCCTCACCTCATCTCCCTAATCCTCTGTCTCACTCTATAAGGTCGCCCCTCAAGTCACATTCATCCTCTTTGTTTTTTCCTCTGGTCTCCCTCTTCCCTTCGTTATTCTTTTACATTAACAGGTAATCATATCCCTCTATAGTTTTTCATTTTTTGTATTGTTGATGCCATGTTTGCCATGCATCTATAAGTATAAACATTTTTTGTGTTGATTGAAACATAGATATGTGAGTGAAATGCAAACCACAAACTGGAAGTCGACTTCCGCAAGTGATTTTGTGACATGCATAAATTTTATAATGCAATAATATACAATTTATTAATATCACATTATTTATAAATATTTTATTTTATTAGAAATAATGACACTCATAAAAAATATATATATATATATATATATATAGAATAATAATAATAATTAATAAGTACTACTATAATGATGATAATAAATATTTAAATAAAATGATAAAAATATAAAGGATAAAAAAATTAAGATAATTTTTATAAAAAACAAAAAAAATAAAAAATTATATATATATATATATATATATATATATATATATATATGTGTTTTATTCCTTTTGATACAGATGCAGGAAATATAATGATAGCATTCTTGTTTGGCTAATCACATTGAACTTCGTTGGATAAAATTTAAGTACATAACGTCAGAACCTTAAATGCTTAGAGCTTTGGATAAATGGAGATAAACCAAATCTGAATAAAATCTAAAAGAAATTGAATGCAAAAGTATATCTATATATGTATGTATAGATTTAGATGTCTATAAATAGCAAAGATTCAAAGCTAAAAAAAAAAAAAAAGACAGAGAGAGGGAAAGGAAGCAATACAGAGAAGTTAATGATAAAAACAACGAAGGTGTTAAAAAAAAAAGAGTGTTAACCGTGTGAGTGTATAAAAAGAGAAACGTACATTTATCTTTTTCAATCTTTGAGGTAAGGGGAGGAAACATTTATCATTTTATCTTTTGACTTTTATTTATTTTTCTTATCTCCTCATAATTATATTTATATTTACATTTAAGTGAAATGTCTCTAACCTCATTCTAATTTATATTTAGTTCTCGTTCTCATTTATTTATTTATATTCATCTTTAGTTCTGCACTGGTACTATTTTTTCAATTTATCTTTACTCTCATTTATTTATTTATATTTATCTCCAGTTACGTACTGGTCCTTTTTATTTATTTTAATTATTCATTGATCTATCTATTTATTTATATAATTATATGGTTTAATATTGAAATAAAATTTATGATAAATAAAGATTTGATTATTGTAGTTGGATGTATGACCTTGGGAATTTAAACGAGTTAGTATTACTCAAGATGAGATATTCTTGAATTACTTTGTTGGTCATGAGCTCATTTATCCTGACTAGTCTCTACAAAATTAATCAATATCTTTATAAAGTAGAATAAAATCCAGTTTTATGAATTTGAGAGAATTTCATTTCATTTTATATTATTATGATATGCTGTATTTTTTTTGTGATATTTGCCTCACTTCCCTATTTTATGATTGTGTGAAACACAAAAATTTTATAACCTCATCATAGATGGCTACCCCCAACATGCATGATCCCTTATTCGCCAACATTGTGGCTGTAATATTTCAGGGAACGAGAAACTCTACCATCACTTTTCTCTCTGCTCCAAATGCGTCGATTGTCATCTAAGGACAAATCAAAGTTACCTTTTTTACCCCCAACAGTCCAAGTGAACCCTATCCATAACATTTCCCTCCACCTATTTGAAACCAGTATATGAGGGGAAAACTATAAATAAATAACACTCATTCCTCTTCTAGTGTAGAAAATATAAGATGTACTACATGGTGTAGATATAAGATGCATACAGTATTGTAAATATATATATATATATATATATATATATATATATATATATATGTGTGTGTGTGTGTGTGTGTGAATATTTTAAGTAAAACTAGATATGATTGTATAATTTTGTCTTTAAATTTATAAGTATATTGTAGGAAATAATAATAATAATTAAATAAATAGAATTTTTATTATCGTCACAGATTTAATTTCGGAAGTCAACTTTCGTAAACCATAAAATAACGGAAGTGGACTTCTGTAGATGACTATGAATAGCATGAAAATGACACTTACGGAAGTCGACTTCCGTAATTAAAACTGACTTTCGTAGTTGTGGTGACTTCCGTGATTGTAGTTGTTGACTTCCGTAGTTGAAAATGACTTATGTAACTGGAAGTGACTTCCGTAAGAATAGATCAGTGATTTAGTAACTTTCGTAGGAGGCATGAATTCCGGAGGAGACGTGACTTCCATGTTGTGCCCAGAAGTGGACTTCCGTAGGTGTACAAAAATTATCACCGGATGTTGACTTTCGTAAGCATTTGATGAACACATAATTTTTTTTGTACTTAATTTTAATGTAAACAAGTTTTGATATTAATTAATTATAATTTAAATTAATTTTAGTTTTAATTAATTATAATTTAGAATAATTAAAAATTTAATTATTTACGATTTTGAATAATTTAAATTTTAATTAATTCTATTGTTGAGTAAATATAATTTTTAAATAATTATAATTTTAAATAACTATAATTTTGAACAAATTTATTTTAAATTAATTTTAATATTAATGAAATTTAATTTAATTATTTAAAATATTGATTAATTTTATTTGTAATTAATTATAATTTTGAATAATAATAATAATAAATTATAATTTTGAATAAAAATAATTATAATTAATTATTATTTGAAAAATTAAATCCAAAATAAATAAAATTAAATCAATAAAAAATAAAAATATTCATTAAAAAATATAAAACAAACAAACAACAACAAAAAAATAGTAAACTTAGACAAATAATAATTAAAACACACAAAAATATATAAATAAAAAATATATAAACAAAAAACAAATATTCATGTAAATAAAAATTAAATATAAATATAAATAAATAATAAATAAAACATAAGTTTTTACTTAAACCCCAACAAAATTACAAAATAAAACTAAATAAAAAAATCACTTAATCTATCTACCAGGGAAGCATCTACGGAAGTGGAAAAAGAAAAGAGAAACATGTTATCTTAGCTTCACGCATCAGAAAGGAAAAGAAAGAAAAAAAAAACACATGCTAGCACATCCGAAGAAACAAAAGCAACTTACCACAAGAAAAAAAAATTACTCACTGGAAGTCGACATCCGTTAAATTTTATTTCTGGATGTCGACTTCCGTAATTGCAAAAAATTAACTTTTTTAAAGACCGGAAGTCCACTTCCGTAACACTCGAAAAAAAACTTCACTTTCGTTTTACACATACACTTCCAGATGTTCACTTCCAAAAGTTGGAATTTTTTCATTTGTGTTCCGGAAATCAACTTCTGTATATGGAAAAAAAAAACTTCACTTCCGCATAAGTCCACTTGTCTTCCGGATGTCAACTTTCGTAAATGGTTGGATGAAAAATGACTTCCGTAACATGGGTAAAACATTAAAATATAAACTTATCAAATATAAATTTATCTTGTAATGCATAGCTTTTTTTCTGAGAAGAAATGAAGCAAAGTGGTGAAATACCAGTGAATCCTGAACTGCAAAATTCACACTTCAGCCAACAACGGAAGTTCTTCTTCTTTTGCAATGGAAGTGGAAGTGGAAGTGAAAGTGAAAGTGAAAGAAGAGGGGGTGCAAGGGTACATATACAAACACTATTGTCAATTAATTCAGGAAACCAACTACTTCTGCCACTTCATAATTGTTTAATTATTATGTCTACCTAATTAATTATTTATTTATTTATTTAATTTTTCAAAGACATAAATGAAAGAGCATGAATCTATGAATCTTTGGAAGTGCAGAAAAAATATTGGGGTGCAGCAAGAAACCCCCATCCGATAGACTTTAAGGTAACTTTTGGAACACCTAATCCAAAAAGTATAAAAAATACATTATACAATTTGAAATACCTATTCGGGGTATATTTTTTATGCATTATGGATTTGGTGTTTTGAAAGGTATATTTTAGATCTGAAAATAATTCTAGAATATCCAATCTGGATAAATTA
>Ga0214542_1002874_pt1 | contig 35431 bp, 9 predicted proteins | sample CNSS1metaG_FD_160096 | JGI IMG/M metagenome (GOLD analysis project Ga0214542, IMG submission 160096) | Root nodule microbial communities from cowpea collected in UCLA plant growth center, Los Angeles, California, USA - CNSS1 | ecosystem: Host-associated > Plants > Roots > Nodule | place: USA...
TTCTGCTCTTATTTGTGGGTGTGCTTCCGCTTGAAGAGATCCTGTGTGCTTTTATTTATTTTTCTGCTCTTATTTGTGGGTGTGCTTCCGCTTGAAGAGATTATTTTTAGTACGTGATTTCCCAACATTTTTTGAATGTAACATTGCTAGATCTATGGCTCCCATATTTCATATTATGTAATGTGATTTATTTTTAATTTTTCAAATTTGAATTCATGAAAAAACAAGAATATTTTTCTTTTGATTAAAACATGCATGTCACCTAATACATTTGGTATGAACTCAATACATATTGTTTTATCCAAAAATTCTTAGAGCATTTGTCTGAACTTGTTGATTATCAACAAGAAGTAATTGTGTTTTGACAAGGAATAAAGTGGAACTAATTTACAAGGTAACATGAGTTTTTAAAATTCTAACAATTCTAATTCTCTTGTCCAATAAATAAATTACTAGATTATCGATAAATTTAAGAGGACGATCACATTTAATTATTTTTGTAAAGTATACTTTTAATTTCATAAATTTGATGAAGTTTTGATGAAGGATTAAAAAACCCAAATTTCACATGGTTATCCTCTTTAACTTTGATAGCTTGAGAAGTTACCAAATTATCAAAATCATAGTTATATCATCCTTAACGTTATTAATTACTTGACATATAACATCTCCTAAATTTGAGAACAAAAACAAAGTTTAAAGACTTGAACGGATCAGAAGTTAAATTAGGAAATAAAAAACATAAATTAAAAAAATAGAGAAAAAAATACTAAATCCTAATAATCCCATCTGACTAGTAAGAAATTAAAAGAAAAGGTTAATGAAAATAATAGAAATTATTTGGTGGAGTGAAATTAAAGTAGAATTTTTTTTTTTTTTTAAATAGTGAAACTTATTACATCATTTATTTTTATTTTTAATTATTTATTTATCTTTTTATTTCTTCTTTAATTTTCTTTAATTAAGTATCTTAAACTTTACTTCTTGTATTTATTGTATTTTTCTTTCTTGTAAAGTGACTTAGCTCTATGTTACAAATTAATTAATAAGTTGAGATTTGAAATTTAATTGATGCGAGATCCTCTAAATACATCTCTTAGTAATAGATAATAATATCGTCTTAAAAAATAAATTTTAAACTGTGAGATTTGCACTCAATCACATCATTAACTATATTTTATGAAAGTCACTTAAAACATCCACTAAAAAATATTACACAAAATATTTCTCATGTGACAAACAAATTATAGTGGATTATAATAAAACCTTCATGATTTGTTTACCAAAGAGAATGTTTTACATAACTTTTTTGAAGTGCAAGCACGAGATGAACGGTTTAGTTTAAGACCAAAACACAAATTTTTAAATTTATTTGAGTAAAAAATTTATATTTAACTCTTAATTTTAAAAATAAACTAAATGAAGCACATATATATGTATATATAGATATATAAATCATTTAAAAGCATAATAATAAAAATTAAAAAAAAAAAAGGATGGGTCGAAGAAGGAAAAAAAAAGGATAAAGAAATTAATTGAGAGTTGTTGGTTGAGCCATTCAAAGTTATATTACTCCATTCTTTTTCCTTACCATTCCCATCCCCTTGCATGATACATGTCTAGGCCATGGGTATGGTAACATAGTGAAGCTTATTATGCTTATGGTCAGAAGCATTTAGGATGAAAGTGACCCATCAGAATCACAATTTGCAATAGGGCTTAGGCACTTTTTTTTCTTCTTCCAATAGTTTGTGTTTTATGTGTTGAGTTGCCAGAATTGTTTAGGTATGAAATAAATGGAATGATGGGAGTGCTTGTTTGCTTCAATAATTCAATGCAATGAATTAACAATATATATATCAAGTAATTTATTTCTCAACACCCATCTAATTTGCATTAACAAATTTGTTAGTGCCAAATAATTGAGCCCTTTTTAAAATTATTTTATTTTGTTTCTTTTGTTTTTTTGGTGAAAGTCATTCATACACACTCACGTAGTGGGTCATATGCACTGATACCAGTCTCCATCCGTTGCCATCATCTTTTTGGATGAAGTTCATTAGGAAGAATATTACAATAAAATATCAAAAATAGATAAGAAAGAAAAATGAAGGAAGTTAATTGATTTTTCAATTCAGGAAGGGAATTATAGAGAGGTTTTACCCATAAAATTGATTGAATTAAAGATTTTTAAAGTATTCCATCAAGAAATCATGTCATCAATTAAACAATTAATAACAGAAATAATAAAGTAAAAACAAACTTTAGGCAAATATGAAAGGTTGCATATTTAAATTTAAAATACTACTAACACTTTATTTTTGTGTAGAGATCAAATATGAATATGTCATGGATTTATTAGAGAATTTCTAGCTCTTCAAAATATGTAAAAATAGAATCACCCGAAAATTCTATTTAATGTGAAAAATACATCACACAAAACAAACTTAAAGATCACCTATAGTATTTATCATTTTTATTTTTAGTTTAATTTCTTGAAAACTATTTTCCATTAAGTTGTTTTTATTTTATTGAACTTAGAACTGATTTGTTCTTTCTGCTCAATTATTTTCTTTTTCATTTTACTTTTTTATCATTTTAATGTATACAATTTATATTTGTGCTATTCTTTTCAATCGTTTTAAATTCATATACATTATTTATCGTTAGTTCTCTTTAGTCAAGTCATTTTACTTCTTTAAAGTTTGTATCATGAAATTATAAAATAATGAAATATGGTTAAATTTTAATATGTATTTTTAATCAAAAGAATGAAAGTTTGATAATAGTAAGGATAAATTGTGATTCTTATAGTAATGAATCAAGCACTCCAAGTAATTATGTACCTTTAAATTTATAAAAGCTATAAGAAAATATAATTAAAGTTGAAAATTATAAAATATTACTAATCTAAAAAAATTATATATAATTACATCTGATTTTTGTAAGATATTTAATTTATAGTTTCACCGAAAATGAAGAGACATATAGCTTTAATTAACTACCCTGTTGAAAATGATTAATTATTTGATTAGTAAAGTATGAACATTTTCTTAAATCCTTACGAAATAAAGTCACGATGGTGAAAGGGGAGTCAAATTTGATAATCTACTATTGAAAACAACATGAAAAAAGAAAAATGCATACACATAAGAAGGTGTAAAACGAATTTTTGTCGGGTAACCGTCGACATTTATCTATGATACACAGATATGATACGTGTATCAGATACGACACCTAATCGATATGTCGATACGTTTATTTTCAAAATGATAGGATATGATACGTAATAGATACATGTACGATGACTTTAATATTTTTTCACTAAAATTTGTCACTATTTATTGTATTGTACTATGACTTTATAAATTAGATACTTCATTAATAAGTATCAAACACGATACGTGATCCAAGTTGAAGTATCGGTGCATTATAGGAAGATATGTTAATGGTAAATGTTCTCACCACGAGTGTGGGATTTCTTAACATAGACTACTAAGCTTGTTTCTATAATTTTAGTTTTGGAGGGCCTATTTAATTTCATGTTGATTATTTGTATTCAGATTTATTAGATTATTTTTAAGATTTATTTTCATATTATGTACTTATTTTAGTTTGAATGTGATAAATTTTTTCTATATTTATATTATATAAATATATTTTAAATTATGTATTAATACACAATACAATTTGTTAATAATATGTCGAAATTTTACTTATTACTATGATAAGATTAAGAATCTATTCAAAAATAAAAAACAGAAATATTATTTACAAATTCTACATTGCATAAAAAAGATACGATCTTTAGCATGAAAAATGAGCTTTTCTATAAAAGAACTCTAAACCTATCGAAAAATATAAAAATATATATTTTATTTTATTTTATTTTTTTGAAGAAATATTGTAAGACTCACAACAATTTACCTATAAGATCTTTAATTATTAGAGAAAGAATTTAACAAAATCTTATATTCTAGATGATAAGATGTAATGTACCAAAAAGTAATATAGAATAACCAAATTACGTCAATAAATGACATCATCTTCAATTTAATAATTCAAAATCTTACGAAAATAAATTTATTTATTTTTGTATATTAATCAACTCTCTTATTCTTTTTATTCAATATAAGATTTTCACTTACACTTACATTCTCAATACTCTGCTATAACTCTCCAACTTATTAGATAAAAAATCCTATGTTAATTAATATCAATAATATATAAATAAAACAATCCACCAAATTTGAATAAAAGGAAAGTAAGGGTTAAAATTAAGGTCAGAAGAAGCGGAAATGGAGGCAAAGTTGGGTCCACAGTAGTGCGGCGTTAACTGTGTGGGTACACACAAACAGTGACGGGTCGGCGACCCACAGAGTGGGGAAACTTTACGTGTCAAGCAAAACTAACGTAACACAATTCTTAGATAACCCTGTTTTTTATGTATAAAATTAATAATTTTATTTTATGTTTGTGTATAACAAATATTTGTTAAAATTTGTTATGATAAAAGGAAGAAAATGTGTATGCTTTATCTCTTGTGTTGGTGGTTTGCCAAGTGTTGTTGTTTTCTGACAATGATTGTGTTGCGGGTTTGTTTGTGGTGGTGTTGTCTTGAAGGCCATGAGACACACTGTTTTGTTGGAGACTTAACAGGTGTTATTGCTGTAACTCTAAAAAATTATAGAGGTTGATTTGTGTATAATTATTTATGGTTGATATAAAGTAAATTATATCATGAGAAGAAAAATAAAAAAATAATAATATTTTAGTTGTTATGGCAACACTCAAACACAAAGAGAAAGAAAAAATAAATACATTACTATTTTTTTTCACGACAAAAGAGACATGAACTCTTTATCAATAAATGATCAAAAAGATGTTTCATGGACTCTTATTTTCTCCTTTGTATATCTTACTAACTGTCACTATGATGCGCGAAAAAATATTTTGATTTAATATTTTTAAATAAAACATGTAAGATTTACTTCAAAACTTAAGTTTCTATTTTAGTTAAAGTAGATAAAACTATAAAAAAAAAAACCTACATTTCCACCAAAATATCATAACATAACTAAAATTTAATAAGAGAAAAAAAAAATGATAGAAGATAATATTTCTCTTACTCATATAAAAATATTCGTAAACTAAATATTGAGATTTCAGTAAAAACTATGTTTAGTATGGAACAACTTGATGTTTCTTCCTCCACATATTTAAACGTTTTTCTTTTACTTGATTATTGACATGTCAAATATAAGTCTATGAATGAAAATTGGTTTAGCCACTAATAGGCCAACATGTGAAAGAGACTCACACTAGCTATTTTAAATTGTCATTATCATAGTTTATTTGTAGAATTCATTAATGTTTTTCATGACTATAACTTCAACCTAACATCTCAAAACCTCAACACCTATTATTGAGGAGAGATAAGATTATTTTCTTTTCATATACAACGTCAATTGTGGGAGATCAGAGTTATTAATGCGAACTTTAGCATCGGTTGTTTTCGAATTTATATTTTGGTTATACAATCAAAGTATTTCAGACAATGTAAAGAAATGAGAGGGTTTAGCTTTCAATTAAGAACCGAAACCTATTCTAATAGGCTTCAGTTTAAAATCGAAGCCAAAAACATGCAACACAACGACATCTAAAACACGAGAGTGAGAGCGAGAACAGAGACCCAAAGTGAAAACATGCAATGTAGTAGTACACCAAACACGAAACCTGGAATGCAATGACATCAAACAAAGACAGAGAGAAGAGAGACCCAAAGCAAGTTACATGAACATGTAATGTAGCGACGCCTCATATGCAGAACGATAACAAAGGAAAACATGAAATGCAAAGACACCAAAGCAGAGAAACACAATGTTAGAGTTACATAAACCTCTATGAAAGAAAAAAAAAACAAGGAAGAGATACACGAACCTTAACGAAAGCTATTATGGAGAAAAATGAGAGTTCTATAGCGGTGCAAGAGAAGAACAACTAGTTCTGCAACGATGCTATGACATAGGACCTTTCATGGGTTGTAAACATTCAAATATTAATCCTATAGTTGTTGAAATATTTTAAAAAATGTCACCACGTCATTATAGACTTCGTTTTTCTTAAAGACGGAGCATATTAGGCAATGTCCAATCCTATTTTTGCACTATTATTTTGCATCTAAAGTATATTCAGAAGAATTTTTCTATTGTCAACCATTTTAACTATGTAAAAGTTGATCCTTTTGAAAATTTCCTTAAGGACCACTAATTGGGAGAATATGGTGTCTTTAACATACAACTTACATTGACTTGTGGAATCAATGTCATTGGGAACCCAAATTCACGTGATGGATATCAAAAGTATGATTGAGTTCTTACACCATAATTAGTACAATGAACACGATCAGGATTCATTGGTTATATAAAGGTAGTAGTAAGTACATTGTAAAGACCATAAATAATCAAAATACTTTGGGTGTTTTGTTCAACTAAAGAATCTTACAACATAACCAAAATATATTACGATTATGATTCATGTCAAATGTATATTAATAACAAATAAATTGAATCATATTTACTTATAATTCACTTAGTGAATTGACGTAAGACGTAATTCATCATAAATTTATGAATCCTAGAGCTTTAGATGGGTTTCCTTTCATTTCTCATGGAAATAAAATGCGATGGAAGTTGAATCGATATATCATTTGTAGCAAAAACATCTCCAACTAATGAAGGTAGGCTTTTTGCTTCTTTTCACGTAGTCTCCTAAAGCTTTTTATAACCTCCTCAAGATAATAGATGGGGTCTCATATGAGTGACTTATGCCTTTTTCTTAGCAATATGTCAACATTATATACAATATTTATATGTTAGTTGATAATAGAATTAATCATAACTTTCATTGCAAGGTAGATCAATTTGTACTAACTTTCCACTTCGCAATAGTTATAAAGAAACTTTTGTCATGTTTCTTCACTGAACCTTGTATACATAATTAATATAAATTTTCATCTCTTTGTACATCAAATACATAATTTATGATCAATTTTAACTTAAATTGACATAATTTCATTGTGACTAAAGAAAGAACATTCTATTTCAATGTTTGGATAGCAAGAATATAATAATGCACTTATTTTAGACAAAAAAAAATAATTATCAATTGATTTTTACAATTAAGTTTTGTAAGATTAAGAAATACATAAGTACGATTCGATGATTTACAGGTATGTCCTGCCATATGATACTATTCTCTTACTCAATGACATGATCCTTTGATCGGGTTAAGATAAAAAAACTATTCACACAAACCACTACATCAAGATAGCTACTACAAGGCTCAACATTTGGCCAAGAGGTCAAACTAGTGTTATAGCAATGTTAAGTGGTGTTCTCTCATGATGGACATGTCTTAGTGACAAACCTCAATCTAGTAGCTGTTTTAATAGATTTTATAGAAGTAAGTTAGAAGTAGATAAAGGATGATCATCAGTCATGTTCTTGTCAAGAAATTAAAATAACAAATGTTAACAACAATAAAAGGAAATAATAAAACAATATGTAGATTATGAAGTTAAAGAAAATTTACAAAATTGAACAATTATTCATTTATATATTTATGTTTGTTATCAAGACACACACATATGTTCCCTCTAATGGTTTTGTTGAGTGTCATTTACATCATCTATGACATCGTGCTAATCTCTATAAATCATCATTGTTGTAAATGATTATGCGACAAATGTCAAAATTAGGCAGTTGACTTTCATGAGCAAAATATCTTTTTTTTTCTTTTTTATGAAGAACAACAAAGTTAGTTTTCGAACAAAGGATTTCTAACATAAAACACTTGTAAATATTATTACTTCATGACAAATGGTTTATCCTTATATCCCATCTTTCAAAAGTAAGTGATGTTAATCCTCATTCATCATTTTTTTCATCATTCTTATTGTCAATCCATTTTCATTTTGAAAACAGACACATAAAACTTGGTGTAATCATCCTCCTAAATCTCTTTACAGACATTATAATGTGTCATTGTTTTAATAACTGAGTTTGATCTTTCAAACTAAAGAATTGCACTGACTCTATTGTTGGAACAAGCAAGCTTGGTGCAAAGATTTGACAAAGCAAAGTGTGTGAAGATCTTATCTGATTGACGAAAATCGATGAAGATCCGCTTAAAGATCATGTTTCTATTGGATTACATTTGTAAATGATGTGTTAAATGTAATGGTTACATGTTATATCATGTTGGTAGACTATATGACATAAGTTAGATGTTTTGTTAGTCTTAGTGTGTCCTTTTTAATCTATTAAAATGAGTTTTAACAAGTTAAAAGACTTGTTGTATATAGTTTTTATTATGAATGTATTCAATCAGTTGAATTGTTTTTCAATCGAATGATTTCACTTAAGTCAAGTGAAATCAACAGATTGTACTATAAATTCAATCGAGAGTATAGGCACGATTCTGAGTTTTTGAGCTCGAAAACCTGTTATTAATCACTGGAAAACTCTCTCTCTCTCTTTCTCTCTCTAAATTAAACAGTTGCAAGGTGAATATTAAATATCTTGGTTGATCTTTAAGGTATTTTGGCTTGGTGGAAGCTTAAAGAACTCGTGTATGGTTGGCTAAGGAGAGCCACCATAAGGTTTTGTAGTTTTTGTGCCTCTTGTTGTATCCCTGGTGTGATTCTAGGTCTGTGAGTGTGATTCTTGCAAGGTTGTAGTGTAGATTTTTGTGTGAATAAAAAATCTTGGTGTTTTTCTTTGTTCAAAAGTGTAATCTTAGTGTGTGATTTGTAAAATTTTTGAATATAGTGGAAACCAGACTTAGGTTGTCCTGTTAAACTAGATGTAGCTTTGTGATTAAGTCAACCAGTATAACAACATTTGTGCCATTATGTTCCTTTCATCTCTCTCACTTTAAAATCTCAAGAAAACCAAGTAAATCACTCTTTGTTGTGTTTGAATGCGTTTATGTGTAATCTGATTATGCATACTTGTTAGAAATACTGTTTGGAACAAGTCTTGCATGTAAAAGTTTGTTGTTTGAGTGAAATTTGCTAATTCTGCATAATTTCCTAGAATTTTAGTCGATTGTTTTGAAGTTTTAATAAACTAATTCATAAGATTATAAACAGATTAATATGTTGTTTTTAGTTTTGACCGGTTGAAAGTGTAATGTCTTGCAACCTTTGCATTCAAATTTTGTGATCTATTTGATTCAATTAAAATGGATTTTAAAATTTCGAAAAGGTTTTAAACAGCTAATTCAACCTCTTTCTTGGCTTAAATCACCATTTCATATCTAACATTTATCTCAAGAATGACCCATTAACTTACAATATACTTTTTTATAATGAGACTTCGATAGAATGAACAACAATTGTTTTCATATTCAAAACAACATATAAGGCATCAAACTTGAGTATATTTGTAAGTCAAGTTAATGTTAAATATGTTGTAAAAACTCTTTTGTTTTATAGTTTAAACCATACCATGAAATTCTTGTTGTCGTATCAAAATTGACTTTTTTATTATCTTACATTATTTTCCTTCATAATGACTTTGTGTGGATAAGTATGCTATTATGTCACTTATATTATCCAATATATACAAATATGCCTATAGCACTTCTTCACAATATTTGGTTACCATATATACACCTTGTGAGCACTTATATTACCATATATACACCTCGTGAGCACTTATATGTGGATTGTCAAATGTGTCAAGGTTCATCATGAAGTTCTATAGGATTTATTTTTGACATGTACCCAAAAACTCTCAATGCATCAAATTGTTCTCTACTTTTTAGGAAATATGAAAATATAAGGGAAAATATGTAAGTTACCGACATTTATTGTGCCAACTCCTTTCATATATTTATTTCAATCAAATTTATATGAAAGATATCATTCATATTTCCTTTAATATTGAGAAGTGTTCTACTTAAGGTATTCATACTTACATTTCTCCACATGCATTATATTTGTGAAGTGTTTGACATATAACTTACACCAATACCGGAGATAAAAAATGATGGATATCTTCTTTCATATATAAAGCAAAATTGTCTTTTTTTTCATAGCTCACTCCATATTTCAAGAAGTAGTCGTTTGAGCATTCTTATATCGCTTAAAAAGACAATGTCAACTATCTTGTAAAGCAATAGTCACTCAAATGACTAAACAAAACTTGAGTGATGAATTCTAGTTGTGAAGCACCAAAAAACTTCAATACTCAAATAATACAATAACAACTCAAGTCATGAAATGATCCCAAATGCAAAAAGACAATTCAAAATATGATGTTAATTCTTCTTACTTAAGTCACAACTCAAAATATGAAAAAGATGAAAGAGTTAAAAAAGAAAACTACACACCGTCATAAAAAAATCCTAATTGAAATATTTAACACAATTGAAAGACAAATAAAAATAAATAAACATAAATAAAATGGAATAAAATGTCACTTACCTTAATTTGTTACTCCTTATTAAAATTTACAATGAAAACAATTTAACCATATACTAAATTAATAGAAAGCTTGGATAAATAAAAATTAAATTATTAAATTAAATACTATTAAACATATTCATCAACCATTATTTATTTGGTTAATTAAATTACTAACTACTATTTTAACGTAAAATTATCCTTTTTATTAATTAGCTCGTATGGAATTTTTATTGTTTCTATTTTTAAGTTTTGAAATGTAGCTAAAACTTATATAAAAAAATATATGCACTCTAATTTAAAATATATATTTGTACTTTTTTATCTAAGCAATAGAATGATAACTTAAGTAATGAAATGATCGTTAAAGTAAAAAACACAAAGACATATATAATAAAATGTAATGTCAATTTTCTTTATTCAAACTATAATCTATAAAAAAGATTATAGAGTTGAGCAAAATGTAAGGAACTCAAATGCAAAAGCAAAAGATATAAGGAGGGACCAAGTAACAAAAAGGAAGCATCAAAGTTTGTTGAAGAAAAATGACACTTGACATATGAAGAAATATCATGCTTCTATAATGAGGGGCACACAAACATTAAAAGAACTTAGCTAAAGTTCAAAAGAAGTTCCATTGGAAAGGTATGAAAGATGATGTCAGTAAATCTGTGCTGCAATGCTTAGTTTGTCAGCAAGCAAAGTTGCATAATATGTCGCCTATAGGATTGTTGCAACTATTGACTATGCCAACTCAAATATGAGAGGATATAGCCATGGATTTTATTATTGGGTTGCCTAATTCTTTTGGTTTCACAATAATCATGGTTGTGGTAGACTGACTCTTAAAATATGGCCACTTTGTTGCTCTTAAAATATATTACAACAGTAGAAGTGTTGTCGAGGTGTTTATGGAACATATTGTTAAGTTACATGGATTACCTAAATCTATTGTTTCAGATAGAGCTAAGGTATTTAATAGTCAATTTTGACAGCATTTATTCAAGTTAAAGGGGACTTCTTTAATAATGTCTTCTGCTTACCATCCACAAACTAATGGTCAATCTAAAGTTCTCAACAAATATTAGAAATGTATCTCAGATGCTTCACATTTCCAAAATCTTAGATACTGGTTCCTAGTGTTAGCATGGGTGGAATATTGGTAAAACATTGTTTTTCATAGCTGTTTAGGGATGACTCCCTTTAAGGCAATATACGGTCGAGACCCCCACATTGATAAAATACATTGTTGATTATTTGGATCCTCTTCAATTAAGGAATTATTGCAACAACGAAAAATTTTATTGGATCAATTGAAAAAGAATTTAGAATGTGCACAACTACATATGAAAAGATACATTAATAAGAAGAGAAAGTATTTTGAATTTTTGGAAGGTGATTTAGTTTTGGTTAAGTTGTAACCATACCGACAACACTTCTTGGCCTTAAGGAATAATCAGAAGTTGGGAATGAGGTATTTTGGCCCATTCAAGATAATGGAAAGAATAGAGGCAATGACTTATAAACTCAATTTACCTAGATCTGTTTTGATCCACCTTGTGTTTCATGTATCAATTCTTAAACCATTTAAAGGTGATGCATATGAACCTTATATTCCATTGTTGTTATTGACCAATGAAAATGGTCCATTACTGCAACCAATAATGGTGTTGTGTAGTCGTATGATTATCCAAAACAATTAACATATACCATAAGCTTTGATTAAGTGGGAAGGTGTGTCTAACATGTAAGCCATTTAGGAAGATGTAACAGTGCTCCAACAACATTACCCTAATTTCAACCTTAAAGACAAGGTTGATTTTAATGAAGGGGAATTGAAAAGGACTCAAATGCAAAACAAGACGATATAAGCGAGGGACCAAGTAGCAAAAAGGAAGTATCAGAGTTTGTTGAAGAAAAAAGATACTTGGCACAACAGATAAGAGTGGGTACGCGAAGGAGTGAGACAGAAAAGATTCCCAATATACAATAGGGTGACTACGTGTGGAGTGGAATATAGAAAGGGTGTGTGACCTCTGCTTGTAGTTTCCATTCTAAAGCATTGTGATTTCTCTTGTCTCACTTTATCTCTCATTTTCTTTTCTGGAATTCTATTTTTTGATTGCTGCCACTAAGTCGTGACTTGCATTTCCTTTTGTAAACACAACCATAGAGTGAATAAAATGGTACATCAATTCTTATTATTATTTGTTCCCTATTTGTTTTCTCTTTTCACAAAAAGGTCTTAATTATCATAAAATAAACATCCCAAATAAGATCATGTTAGACATCATTATAAATTTCGACATTTCAATTATGCTCACACTCTAAAACCCATTAAGTGTTTATTATCACATGAAAAATTATTAAAAAAATAAAATAATACAAATCATGAATACCACACCAAACTCGTAATAAAATTTATACTTTACAAGATGTGGCAAATTATATCTATTATGAAAAAAAAATCCAAATAAATACATTGAGATAAATCATTAAATCACCTATATTATTACGAGTGAATGAAAACTAAATTAACTAACTTATCATAAAATAAACATCATAATTAAAATATTTTATCCTTAAATAAGACGACAAAGTAAGCATCCAATTGTCATAAACCGTAATCCAGTAATTTAAATTTGTTATCCCTTATTCAGCTTTTGGACAACGATAATTTAATAATATATTAAATTAATTGAAAAATTGAAAAAAAGTAAAAATTTAAATTATTAAAAACATTCATCATAAATTATTTATTGATTAGTAAAATCACTAACCAATACACTTTCAACTAAGTATCGTTGATTTGATTAATTAAAAAGTAGACATACCCGTACGTAATTCTTTTCATTGTTTTGATTTTTAACTTTTGAAACTAAGTAAATACTTAAATTTAAAAGAAAGTAAATATGCATTCCAATTTGAATAATATTTTTAAAAGTATATACATACTTTAGATGAGTATTTAAAAAGAAGATGAAATTAGATGTAATATCGTCTCAGAATAAGTGATATGTCGGAAAAAAATGTTTAGAACATTTAATTAAACAAATAGAGTAGAATAGGAAAAATACATTTAAAAAATGTAAAGACAATAAATAGACGTTTCGAGAAAAATATGATAATGTAAATTGTAATACCTTTTTGAACTCTAAAGTAATATAATATAACACCACCTATATATATAAAGCAGTTGATAGTAAAGATTTTAAATTTTCCTCTTCTCCACTTTCTTATTGTATAATTTAACGCTCAATATATTTTACCAATGAAAAATAAAAACTCAGCACCGAGTTTCAAGTTAGGTTAATCAACAAATTTCAGTACAACTTTATATCAATTTTAATAATTGGTGATGTGAAAAGAACGAATTTTGATGCAGAATCCACTGTGAAGGTCAAAGACTGATACTAGTTGGGATCAGAAAATTATAGAAAAAGAATGTCAGCACGAAATTACACTTAATTGGCAAAGAGTATACCTAATCACACTTAACGTTGTCGTGTTCACCGTTATTAAAACTATTGAAATCTGAGATCTCATATGTTGACGATTTTCTTGTCTTTATTTTATTCTTCAGTGTGAATCCAAAGTAAATGCCCCACTAATTCATGCATAATCTGCGGATCCAAAGCTTAATATATATAGCTTTTTCGTTCTCAATGCCGATGGTTCTATTACGTAATAATTATTTTAATTTTGAATAAATAAAATAAACATATTACACCTTTAATTTCAATAATTATTTTTAAGAGATATTTATTAACTGTTTTCTTTTCAAAAGGTAGATGTAGTAGATTCGGACATGTACGAAGCAGTTATAAAAAGAAAAGGGTGAGAGGTAGTGGACAGAACACTGCACCAAAACCAAAGTCTATGTATGTACTAAAGAAATGGTTGAGTGCCCTACAATCTGTAGTTCTACACCAACCACATCATATCTTCAATGATTTTTCTTCATAGGTGGTGCCCAAAATTTAAAACCTACCTTTCTGTTTCTTCTTGCTTTGCTCAATTACAATATAATTCTCCTTAATTTTTCATTCCAGTTTTTCTAATTTTTGTTCTGTAAGAACAATAATTTTTTACCTAAAACAATCGAAGTCATTAAATTTGTTGGGTTATTTTTAGAAGAAATATCCAAAATCACTGAAATTTTAATATTATATATATATATATATATATATTTCTTAACCATATTAAAAAAAAATATTAAGAGAAAATATTTTTGTTCTACACACAAGAAAGTCCAACACAATTATAAGATATATAAAAAGATTTATATATAAAATCTGAATAAAAAATTTTTAAAAAATTATTAAGTTAACCTCCAATAAATACTTGTTCTAAACTTTTAAATAATCTTATTTATAAAATAAAATTTATACTCACTTATAAACTATAATTTATGTTATCTTTCATTAATATATGATTTTCAACATATATAAATATATCATATATATATATATATATATATATATATATATAATATGAGATTAATCATTAAGAATAATTTAATAGACTTAACAAAACATAAAAATCTTGTTGATCTGTATCTCATCTCTGAATTTAAAAAAAAAAACAAAACTAATGTCTTTCCCAAGTCCATCATTACTATATATAAAAAGCAATATATTAATTTGGACTAAAAATCTTAACCTGATAATGTATTTGGGAATTTCCTTGAAATTGTAACTTATCTTGACAATATTTTTATATGAAAATTCCATTTGACAGAATTATAGAGGTAGAAGGAAATAGTGAAGTCGGTGGTTTTGCGTTGTTCGAGGAATTTACAATGGGTAAAGTGCAGAGGATCTTCTGAGTTCTGACCCATAATCTGACTCCAAAGTTGCTTCTAAATTTACCATTTCACTGAAATGAAAAAGTGTTGGTTATTTAAAGGAAGAGAATTTAATAGAATGGAGCCCATTAGAAGAGAGTGAGAAGGTCAAATACTGAAAATATGAGGTTGGCCTCTTCCCTCTTGTTTTTGTGTCGATGCTTTGACTAATAATATCACCCAACTCATAAATTTTATGGTAGATCTACCAACGTTTCTAGTAGTACCGGTAGATCCATCTTTTTTGGACTCTTCCAAACTCTTTTAAAATACCAAAATTGTAGACCAGATTTAAACATAAAAAGAATTTTCACCCAAAAACTTAAAACTAATAACAAATAAGTGTAAAAAAAGAACCTTTTATATAAATATATTAATAAAATTAACTTATGGGGGTTGGGTGTAATTTTAAAAATAAAGGGATGCGAGATCATTACAGACTTTTTCTTCAAATTAACAAATAACGTTTTGATGTATAATTAGAGATTTTTTGTAACGTCAAATAAAAGAGGGGTAAAAGTATAGTTAGTCTAAATAATATCATATGAAAGAAAAATATTTATTTTACCGTGAATGAAGTGTTCGAGGTTGATAATAAAGATAATTACTTTGTACTAAAAAATAAAAAGAAGGTAACAATATACCACTATATATAAAGATGATTTATGATTTTTTCTTTTGTGTCTATATTTTATGATTCTAATTTTATTCTTTAATATAATTATTTATTATATTTTAAACAATTAACAGTTATTTATACATGTTTTCTATATAATTGTCTGTTCTCCTTTCTTTTTTTGTTCTTATTTATTAATTTTTATTTTTCCATCTTTTTTCGTTTATTTTATTTTATTTTTAATAAATATAAATTTAATTTGTATATTAACTTAATAAGATTTCAATATTATCATCTACAGGGACGACCCAACGAGTTGGGAGACCTAAACCAAACTTAAAAAATAAGGCCTTTTATTTAAAATTTATTTTTTAAGCTTTTTTTGATGCAAAATTATTTATTAAATTGTCATAATTATTTTCATTTAACATTTTTTCTCAATATATAATAAGACTAATTCTTTTAATCTTTCTTGAGACATTGATGATTTTAAATAAGTTTTTATCATCTTTAACTTTGAGAAACTCCTTTCGACGAAAACAATTGACACTAAAATTGTTAACATTATTCTATAAGTTATATACACATTTGAAAAATAATTTATTCTTTTTATATAATTAAGAATGTCAATTAGTTTATGATTTTCCAAACCTATAATTTTCCTTAAGATATTTAATTCTTAAATTAAATCAAATCCATCAATATCCAACGAATTATCATGCTTTAAAGATTTTTCAAGGTTTAAACTTTTTTATTCTAAAAATGAAATATCTACAAACCGTAATACACAAGACATTTGTTCTTTTTTGTTCATAGGTTCTTTTTGTTATGTAATTAAAGTCTCAATTCTTATTTTCTTTTGAATTTTTAAATAGTCTGATTCCAATTTTCTAGTTGACATACCTATATATTTTTATATGAAATAAAAAATGATAATATATAAAACACTAATAAAGATAAATATATAAAACAAATGAATTAAAACAATAAAACCTGGTTCTGGTTGTCAAGAAAATAAACTCGATGGTAGACTTGTAGTATCTTGAAGTTTCAAGTCTTTTTTTCGTTCTTAAGTCTCAACTTTTTAACAAACTTACAAAAAAAAATTATTTTAAGACTAATCATTAATAAAAATAATTAAAAAAACATTGTTCTTTTAAACTCAATACTAGGTCTTTTTTTCTTTCCTAAACTTGAATTATATTTATAAGAGAAGTCATAGAGAAATAAAGGAAGAAAATAGAATCCAAATTGATTATAAGAGGATAAAGATAACTAATTAATTTATTTCTTGTAAACAAAATTATAAATTACTAAAAGAATGTCTTAACTCATTAATTACAATTTTTACTACCAATAAAAATTAACATACACTAATAATAATTTAATTAAATTTTATTACAAAACATAATCTTATAATTAAATTAATAGAGCTATATTAGTAATAAAATATTTTTGTGAGGTCTTTTTTTTTTTATCTTAAACATAATTTTTGAATTAGATTAATAGACGTATATTAATTAGTACTAAAAAATTTTTGAGGTCTTTTTTACTTAAATATAATTTTATAATTAATTTAATAGATAAATATTAGTAGTATAATAATATGCATATTTAAAAAATACATACACATATTTATCCTTGAGGCCCAAAGCACTTGTTTTACCGTTGAGCCGACCCTAATCATTTGATGATTACTATAATAGTATGCATATTTAAAAAATACATACGCATATACCGCGCTTATATTTATAATGGTGGTTTATATTTTCATAAATAAGTTCTACATTCATTTAATGTTTTTTACCAAATACAAAATTAAAAACCGCACTTCATCGTTATGTCATGTTTATACCATAATATATAGAGATTATTTCATTCAGTGTACACATTTTATTTCTAATTTTATCTCTTGGGTATTTTATTTTAAAATTAAATAATTATTTTACCAATTTTATCTTTAAGTAATTTTTTTAAAATTTAATTATTTTTTTCAATTTGATCATTTTTTTTCTAAAACTTAACTACTTTTTAAAACTAAAATAAATATTATAAGAAAAATGTAACACCCCATTTAATTAAGTACGTGAAATTAAAGGAATGTTACGATAAAGATAACATAAAAACGCAGTCTGGGATCAACTCCATACAACCCATGGCACACCACGATGCCTAAAAGAGACTAGAGGAAAAGTTAACCAGAGTGTATAAAACCAAGGACGAACAGATACATGGGTCGCAACCCTAAATGAACTCATGCAGAAATAACAACTAGTCCACGCGGACTATGCAGCAGAATCTCCACTTCCTTGCTGACCTCTGGAACCTCGCCCATCTGCTCCCATCAATTAAATTGATGATCATCGCAAGAAGAACAGCCACATACAACACAACCATACAAACAAACGGGTAAGCTAGAGCCAACACATATTCATCACACAGTCAAGTACACTATCATCATCCCATATCCATATAGCATCCAAGCATGTTATGACTCTTCATTCAATACACTACGACTCGACTCGACTCATCCGGATACGTATAACTTAGTCGGATTCAGCGGATGCTTGCACTTGTGGTGGATACCTCTGCTCAACCCTGAGCTGCTCATCTCCGAGCTATGTGTTACAAGTGTTACGATGAATCAAATCTCCCTCACCACAAGGTTAGCCCTTAATGAATTTCAGGCCTCCTGCTACTCTCACCACAGGAGTCAGTCCGCTCTAAGTGAGACTAACCGGCCCCTTAGAGTGTTAGGATGCAGTCCTTACCTTGAATCCTTACCTAGTTATACAGATGGGGCACCACCATGGACACCCACTAACAGGGGCCATGGAATTACGTCCCGACCACTGGAGCGCAACCCTGAAAGTCTCACCTAGAGACCCCAAGGAATTATGCACTGACACAGATCGACCTCATTCACATAGCCAAAATAATAATTACCACGCATAGATATACATCACTCGTACCAACCTTTGAAGCCAACGCCTTTCATGATCCAGGCCCCACTCATTCTAACACCTCATAGTTTATCCATGTAAATAAGATCCAACTCATCATGTTATCATGCCACTTTAATATTATCCGTCTCATTTAATTCACATGCCAATTCTCACACTAACCCATCATCTACTATTCATGAATCATGCCAAGTTCACATAATATTCCATTATATACATGTTTCTCATCATACAATTCACACTTAAACCAATATCAATCATCCAAGAATAAACAAGCACCCAAATAGTGTACTGCCTCGCCCAACCCCTTGCTCAGGCTGAAGGGTTTCGCTCAGGCGAGACGTGCTCGCTCAGGCGAGCCCCCCCTTCGCCTAGGCAAGGGTTCGATGGAGCACCCAGGGAACATCACGGGATCTCGCTTAGGCGAGACCCCTCTCGCTTGGGCGAGGTGTTCACTCGCTCAAAAGTTCAAATGGGTCGCCTGGGCGACCTCTCACGCAATGGGGTTTGGGCGAGCCGTCGTCAGACTCGCCTAGGCGAATCCGACTCGCTTGGGCGAGATTACCAGTTCTCGCCCTGGTTTCTCCTACAACAGATGTACATTCCGATCCAAACAACCATACAGGGTATTCTACGCACTAAAAACAATGATTTCACCGTACAACATCAAGCAAACTCAAGGATAGACCAAAAATCAACTTAAACCTGAAACCCTAACTTCCCGTACCTGGAAAAGGGCTAAGAGCGGGGTGCGTCTCCAACAGCGGAACGCGAAGCTCCAGCGGCAGATTACAGAGCTGCGGAACAGATGTGGAAGAGCATACGTAAGCCTACGATGAACCCCTACTAGAAGTACAAACATAAAGGCGAAAGGAAAGCAAGACATGAGGTGTAGAGCACTTACATGAGGCTAGGAAATGCAACTGAGCTCACTGGTTCAGGGTTAGGAGTAAACCCTAGCAGAGGAAAAACAACAGCCGCTCTAAGGATTGTGAAAGTTCTGTGTTACCAAAATGAGCACAAGGTTAGGGTTGGTAGGTTAGGTCTGACCCTCCCGCTTTGGGCCAACCTTTAGGCCCACAAGATTGGGGTAGCCCTTAAAAGGAAGCAGGAATAAAAAGGGGGCCTTACAAAAAAAATGTCTAAAAAAAATTAATACTTTAAATTATTTAAATTTACTTTTATAATATAATTTATTATTTTTTGGTACCAGGAAAAAAAGAAAAAAGTTAACACACATGTGCATAATACATTTTTACTAGTTTAATATTATTAAGAATTTAAGGTAAATTGAAGTTCCACATCGGTCAAAAATCAATAAGATGATTAATATACAAGTAGAAAAATTCATAAATTCATTGTCTTTAAGGTTTTAGGTTAAAACACTACAAGAAAAACCATTATTACCGACGGTCAAAATCCGTCGGTAATGGCCAAAATCCGTCGCTAAATCAACATTACCGACGGATCATCGACGGTCAAAAATTCGTCGGTAAAATGCTTGTCTGTAAAATTTTACCGACGGAAATCATGTTCCGTCGGTAATTACCGACGGAAAAATCCGTCGGTAAATCTGTCGGTAATTACCGACGGAAAAATCCGTCGGTAATTACCGACGGAAAATATCCGTCGGTAATTACCGACCTAAATATCCGTCGGTAATTACCAAAAATCCGTCGGTAAATTAGTTACACTATTCATCTTCTTCCTCCTCCCTCTTTCAATTTTTTTTTCGTTTTTTTTTCGTGGTCGCCGTCAATGTCGTCGCCGTCGTCACCGTCGTCGCCGCCGCCGTCGCTGCCGTCGCCGCCGCCGCCGCCGTCGCTGCCGTCGCCGCCGCCGCCGCCGCCGCCATTGTCATCTTCTTCCTCTTTCTTCTTCTTCTTCTCCTTCTTCTCCTTCATCTTCTCCTTCTTCCTCTTCTTCTTCTCTTTCTTCCTCTCTTCTTCTTCTTCTTCTCTTTCTCCTTCTTTTTCTTCTTCTTCTCCTTCTTCTCTTCTTCTTCTTCTCTTCTTCTTCTTCTCTTCTTCTTCTTCTCCTTCTTTTTCTTATTTTCTTCTTCTCCTCGTCTTCTTATAAGGTGAGATTTGGGCGGGAAAATTCCCGCTTCTTTTACCGACGGATAAATCCGTCGGTAATTCAAATTTGGGCGGGAAATTTCCCGCTTCTTTTACTGACGGAAAAATCCGTCGGTAAATTTGTCGGTAAAAAAAATTTGAATTATCGACGGATTTTACCGACAGATTTTTCTGTCGGTAAATGAAATTTTTTTTACCGACGGAAAAATCCGTCGGTAATTAAAATTTGAGAATCCGTCGATAAAATCCGTCGGTAATTCAAATTTACCGACAGAAATATATCCGTCGGTAAAATTCCGTCGGTAATTTCAATTTTTTTTGTAGTGAAAGTAGTGTTCTATTCTCTTATATAGGCTTGTTCATGAGTCTTGGGAATAGTTCAAGTGTGAGTCAAAGTCCCACATTTGATAGAATAAACAAAGTTAAATGCTATATAAGAATAAAGACCCATAACACAATTGTCTTAGGGTAAAAGTGATGTCAAATGTCTTATATGTGTACCACCAATGTTATTTATATATAAAACCACAATCTCTCAATGACTATAACTTATATGAAAAAAAAACCCAACAATGACTTATAGGTATCGAAACTCTCGGTGTCTCCCCTTATGAAAAACCTCACAGTGGTAACCATCTATTAGCCTAGTTAGGTAGAGCACCTCGTTTACACGAGTACCAATTTTGAGGAGTTCATCTTGTAATTAAAAAAGTTTATCTTATAGTAAGAAATCGATGTCAAGTGATTTGAAGTCTCATATTGGTTAAAAAAGAGTAAGATGACTAATATATAAGTAGAAGAATCCATAACCTCATTGCTTTAAGGTTTTGAATTGAAAGTGGTGTCCTAGTATCTTATATAGGCTTGTTCATGATCTTATTGGTACCGAATCTCTCGGTGCCTCCCCTCGTAAAAAGCCTCACAGTTATAAATATAATTATTTAATAACTTAAATGTAACTAATATAAGTTTGTCTTAGTTAACTTTATAAATATTAAGATCTATATAGTTAAATATGTTTTTAATTTTTAAACTTTGACACAAAATTAAAATTCACCCTTATCCCAAATTTTGATATATTTTAGTTCTCAAACTTTTAAAATGAATATAGTTCTCCTAACTAATTGCATTAAATTTTTTTGAGGTGTTAGACAACATTTTAGGCTAGCGTTTGATTTGTTCACACCGATTCACACGTAAAAGAAATTTAACATAGTTGAATGGGTTAAAAAAATTATATTTACTCAATATTAAAGTTTAGGATCAAAATATATTAAAATTTTGAATACAAATTCTAATTTTACGTCCAAATTTAGAGATTACAAACATATTCGATGATTACCTTTATTAGTTGACTTCCTAATATATATAAAATATAAATACAACACAAGAAGCTCTTCTCCTTTGGTTACAATTATAGAATATAGTTTTTGTTAAGTAGCCAACTTACATTTTATTTCTTTTATTCTTTCACTTCGTAACAACCTTATACTAGAAACTCTTCTCCTTTGTTTCCTATCAACTTGCAGTTTTTTAGTAACCTCTTGCCATTAATTACCACTAACTTTTTTCCCTAAATACCATGAAACCTTACATCCTTCTTCTCTATCCTAGTATCATCATCTTTTCCTCTTCAACTAAGTATCATTATCTCCTTCTCTCTCCTCCTTCCCACCGTTCACTCTCCATTGCACAACAATTTTTCTTTTATACGCAATATTTGTTTTAGATCTACTTGAATATCCTTTTTGCACCATCATTCATAACTCTTTACTATCTTAAATTCTCATTTCTTGTATTTTAGGTTTTAATATCTAAACCTTTTTTCATGTATTTTTCTTGTAAATACAAATAATTATATTATTTATATCTTTCTTGTATATGAAAAGTTAAATTTTTATTGTCATTCTTATCAATTTAGATATCAACTTTTGAACATGGTTATCGATAAGAAATTTAAAAAATATAACAATATTCTTAAAAAATATCACATGTATGAATTGTAGTTCTAACCAATATAAAATATAACATTTTATATTTGTTCTAATTATAACATAAAGGTGGCATACTTTAATATATATTATAATATAATTAATATAAAAATATTTGTATACGGTTTCAAAATATTACTAGTGCATGTAATGTCCAAGGAATGTCCTTCTTACAATGAAAACTACCCTTATTTTTGGAAACATTCAAAAGGTAAAGAAGTTGTTACCATTGTACTGGAGTGATGTCAAATATTCCCATTGGCTGATCACTTGAGTTTGATGGAGCATGAGATTGCCTACCATTGTTTTCCACCATCATCTCTTATGGTTCTAAAGAAAAAAAAAAGAAGTTTACCATAGGATTTTCATGGGATCTAATACCATGATAAGTTTTACGGCAAGAAAACGTATTCCTCTTTATTCATCAAGTCACTAATATAAATATATATTACAAACTTCCATCAAATAATGTTCATAGATATTGTAAGGTAAAGTTTACACTCACTTATATATTGTAAACTCCCGTTATTTTTAGTCAATGTTGGATCTCAAAAAAAAAACTTAATTATTTGGGCAAGCCAATTAATAAAAATTGACTTTTGATAAAACTGAAACAATCAGTTTAGACAAACACATAAAAAAAATATTTTTTATTAAAAAATGGTTATGTATATATTTTTAATAAGTTACAAAATGCATGTAAAACTATATGTTAAAAAGTGAACTTTAAACGTAACTTAACCCTACAAAACCAGTTTGTAAGGTGGGTGGTCTGGTAGCAGTATGATAGTGGGTGAACAATAGGCTCAAACAACAACAAATCTTTTGATAATGGGTGATACAATAGGCTGAACAAACAATAAATCTTGCTAGCCTAGGCTCTAAGCCACGACTCTCATACTATGTTAAGAAGTAGACTTTAAGCCTAACTTAACCCTACAAAACTGTGACTTGTAAAGGGAGGTTTGTACCCACTTATATACTATGAAATTACCTTATCTCTAGTTGATATAAAATCTCTAAAACTTCGCCTTGATTTTGTGGATGGGATTGAAGTTCCATCATAAATACCGTAGATTCTGTAATGTCCCAAGAAGTAGATTTTGTAATGTCCCACGAAGTATTCCTCCTATTAAGTTTTTTTAGAAGAAGTTGATCAACTAAAATTGATATTTGGATACTGAAATTTTGTCAAAGGAGACGATGTTGTAGAGGTATAGAAAACATAGGGAGCCAAAGAGATGGTTGAAAGTTTTTCGTTGAAGAGATTGAAAATTATAAAATTATAAAATTTTATAATTATAAATTATAAAATTATAAAATTTTATAATTAAAAATTATAAAATTACAAAATTATAAGATTAAAAGAAATAAAATTATAAAATTACAACATTCTAAAATTACAAAAATTATAAATTATAAAATTATAAAATTAAAATATTACATGTGGTGAAAACTAAATTAGGTAGCAAAGATAACATTTAAATCACCTAGATAATCACCGCATCACCTAATTAAACAGAAAAATCTAATAGTAGGGATCAATTGAAAAAGTTTTAAAGTGTATAGAACTCAATAGAGTACAAAAATCAAATAAGGACTTAATTAAAAGTTTTTAAATTTATCAAAAAATTGAAATTGAAATAAACATTTATAAATTAAATATAAAACAATAATTCGTTATTGATATTTTTTCATTTCTACGTAAAAATTACTTTGTTTGCGCATATATACATTTGGGTAAATTAATTAAAAATTAAGTACAGAGTAGAAGTATTAATAATAAATGAGAAATTAATGTAATCTATACGATATAGTTATTGTTGTTAGACACGTTTTTAAGATATATTGAGTAAGTTTGTTTGAAACATTTTTTAACAGAAAAATTATTAAAAAGAGAAAAACAAGGTTATGCTAATAAATTAATTAAATAATTAATGCGATTACTATTTCTATAAATATAGAGTGAGACTTTTAGTTAAAAGAAATCTATAATTCTCTCTCCTCTTATTTTCTTTTCTTTTCATTTTTCTAATGTCATTTTTTCTTTTATTTTTTTTTCTCATAAACTATTTATCCACTATTTTTCTCCTTCTTCTTCCTTTGTAGCTTAGGTGAGCACCACCATCATTAGAGTAATGATTTCACCCTTGTCTTCTCCCTCCTAAAATTTTCTCCTTACAAAGTATATTTTAAAAATGATTCAATTTAACGTGTGATAGGTTGAGTCATACCTTTAGTGACATTAGAAAGGTTCGCAACATGGTTACTATACAAGGATAAAAAATGACTATTTCCAAATTCTGAATACTAATAAAAAAATAATTTGTTAACAAGAAAATAAACAATTTACATTAAATCTGAAGAATTAAACAATAATTAACCCTCATAAGCCTTTACTAGAATATTACATGTTCCTACACCAAGAATCTTATCCTGAAAAAGGCTTGTTATGTTACAAAGAAACTAGAATAAAATATCCACTTGATGCTGAGAGTCAACCACATCACTCCAGCACATGTGGATCATTTTCATTTATTGTTTGGCCCAAACGGAGGCCATATTTAGAGAATTGACACAAACACAAACCCTACCTTGCCCTAAGATTCATTCATTCACTTTCACACTACCACTCAACAATTCCTTCAACTACTTCCATTATTCAAGAAAAGAGTGCAGCTCTGTAAACGTCACTATAATAAGAGTTGCGTGTGTCTTTGTTCAACGAATGAATCATTGCGCCAGAAACAAACATATGTCACCTTAATTTCGTTGCCAAAGAGCATCAGGTCCCATAATTGCATCTTTGCATGTGACAGACTTAACCATCACCACTTGCAATTCAATTCATCATGTTTAGTAATTATAGTCCTAAACCAGAAGCACGCAAAATATGAAAGCATTTAGATTTTGTTGTAATTGTAATTTGAAAGAATTGCGAGTTGATATCATTGATTTTGAGAAAAAAAAATTAAAGTTGAAAAGTTTAGTTTTGTGGTCAAGAGTGATACTTTCATAAATAATTTTAGATAAATGGGGTTGATTTATATATCTTTTGGAAAATTAACTACACTTCATAGTTTAAATGGAACTTTTTTCTATTTGCTTAGTTCATTGAAATGGTTCAAAAAAATCGAATTTGAAAATACTAAAAGTAATGAAGTTTGAAGGAAATTTTACTGAACAATAATTGAGTTTAGGAACACAAATGTTTTGAACAAACGGATAAGGATTCCTGGTCTATCTTCGTGGCAAATAGGGTTTTAAGTGTTTGTACTGTTAAATGAGAAATTCTGAAGAATGTGACCGACAGAGAGAGAGAGAGATGGCTAGTTATTGCTGTGTTGTCCTCTTTGGATCAAACCACATGATTCATGAATAAGAAATATGATTCATATGTTATTGCATGTCATAATTAATCACATAACTAAATGCTACATCGTATCGTGCTCCATAAACAGTTTATCAATGGGGACTTTTGTTACCCATACCAAGTTTTCATGGAGGAACAATGGGTCCATGAATGGATGCTCATGAAGAAGCATAGAGACATAGTTTTAACGAAAATACCAACAATACACTTTATATTATTTTTTATTGTTAATTAAGATACGTATAATTATTATTCTTATTTAGTAAGTTTTTAATGATAGTAATAATGTTATAGTTCTTAATTATTTTTAGTAATGATAGATATTATAACAAAAGGGATTTTACCAGCAATTTTCTCAGAATTATATTTTAATCAGACTCGAAAAAAGAGTGTTTTCATAGTATGGACAGACAGACATGTTTCATGGTGTAATCTTCTGACCCTGCAAGTTATCCTCCACGAAAATTGAAGGACCCAGCACGGCGAGAACAAAAAAACAAAAACGCAAAACTTATATGATTTTTCAGACGTTAAAGGGGCCACTTCCATAATAGACTTTCACAGCTTGAATAATATAATAGCTATTAATGGTGGTGGAAAGTTCCACATAATTTGTTTCAATTTAGTCTAACTTAGTTATATTTCTTTAGGTTGATTCGGATTATTGAATTAAATTTTATTTTATTTTAACTGGTAAATTTAAAGTTTATATTTTGATCTTTCCTATTTTATTTCTAAATTTATGAAGAATATACTATTTTTTTTTATAAGAGTTCACCTTAGGAATCCTATTAGAGAACAGAACAAATTTATCCAATCATAACTTCTTTTAGAGTAAGTTTTTTTATCACTTTTCTTAAGTTTGTTTTGGGAAGTTTTGCATGTACATGATCAGGAGTTTTGCATATGTGACCCTTCTAGGATAAGATTTGGATAAGATGAATTCTACTAGTCTAGAATCATAAAGGTATGTTTAGATAATTGATCAGAGTATTTTGTATACATATTTAACTTTCTTGTATACATAGTGAAGTTTTATTTATTATAATACCTTATGGTAGAATATTTAGACTATCACGATGTGACTTAGTTACAATGGTACATATTTTATACAAGGATGTTATTTGAGGACAATTGTTGAGTTATTTTTGATAGTTTAACATTTCAATTTTTATTTTGCCGTTGTAAAGGCTATTAAAAAGATGTTGAGTAATATTATTTATTGTCATTGCAAGATACAATATTACTGAAAACTAAAATTGAAGGAACATGTTTATCTGATAGCATTCTTACTTTTTTTTAGAACATATAGATCATCTTTAAAGGTAGTCTCGAAGGATGATAAGTCCGTCTTCAAGCATGAATTCGAGAGAATGAGAAAAGAAGAATACATGAATGCAATGAAGTCGCATAAGCAAGTATAATGGAGGAGATATGGTTCAATTTTGGTGTTTAGGTGAGGTTCTCAAATGAGGTGTAAACGTCCAATTTCGTATGGAGAATAAATTTATTTTTTTTAAAAAATAAAAAAATATTTTCTAGTTAATGGTAAATAAAAAAGAGGTGAAAGAAAATTTTCTTCAAAGATTTTCAAACTTTAATTTTAGCAAAAAAAAAAAGAAAAAAAGAAAAAAAAGACCTAATTTGTTTTAAATTATCACACCCCTCCTCATAAGCTCAACAAACCAACAAATTTTTGTCCTCACTCTTTGTTTTTTCCATCCTTTGTTCCTAATAGAGAAAATAGTGATATGATTATCATAGTTAGAAGCAATATTTGTTCTATTAATTATAATCAATATTACTAATGATGATTTTATGTTGTGCTCTAATTTGCTGTGATTTGATTATCGTAATGTGTTGCTATCATGACCAATTCCTTCTTTATATTGTTCATTAAAATTAAGGCTAAGATTGTCAAGCCTAATATTTTCTGCCTTATGTTTAAGCGCTGCCCCAAACCTTATTGGGCCTAAGGGTTGGCCCATAGGGTGTCAAAGGCCCCTAAGGCAACCAAACTCCTTTCACTTCTGTCATTCCTGCGAAAACAATATTCTCACGCTCTCCTTGTTTCCCCAGAAGCTCTACTAGGGTTCAACCACTATTTCTCTTCAAGCGAGCTCAGACCAGTTTTCTACTCTTCGTAAGTCAGTTCCCAACTCATGCTCTAGCTCCATTCAGTTCATTCTTTGTAGTTCCAACTAGGGTTTGTCTTAGTGAACTCCTTTAAAATTCGTTCCACTGTTTTCCAGCTCTCGAAGCTACTCTTTGAGCTGATGTGCTCCACGACTTAGGTGTCAAAGGTCTTAGTTAACTCTTTCTAGGTAAGGGAAGCTAGGGTTTTGAGTTTAAATGTGTTTTGCTTGTTTTTCAGTTCTGTTTCGTGTTTATGGTGTGTATATGATGCTCAATATGATATAAATGCGTATTCCACATTGTCTTGGATGAATCTGTGTACTGGTTTACGTGAACAGTGGAGGAGATATGATAATCTCGCCTAAGCGAGTGGAGCTCGCCTAAGCGAGACTATAAAAAAACCCTCCCTGGTGTTGCGCGAGCTATCGCTCAGGCGACGAGCTCCAGTCTTGAGCGAGAGGCCATCTCGCTCAGGCGAGGAGGTCTCGCCTAAGCGAGAGAACATGACAGCACCACTGTTCCCTCTTCGAGCTCTCGCCTAGGCGAAAGGAGCTCGCCTGAGCGAGACTCTTCTGCCTGAGCGAAGAGCTGAGTGAGAATGCACTAGGTTCTATTTTCTCCGTTGTCCTTGTATGTTTACTATATTTTTGGATGAATTGATATGTTAAAGGCATGAAATGCATAATGTGCATGTATGGGATTGGTTCATGGATTGAATATGATGAGTTTGGTATGGATTTGATATGGGATATGAATGAAGGTTGGTTATAAAGTATGGCATGAGATTGGCATGCATGATGAATACCTATTTGATTGGTGAAACATGATTTGTATGTGGTTAGGACGTAATTCGTTGAATCTCTAGGTGAGATTTCAGGGTGGTTCCTCAGTTGGTCGGAACGTAATTCCATGACCCCTGTTAGTGGGAGTTCATGGTGGTGCCCCATCTATATAATTTAGTAAGGATTCAAGATAAGGTTGCATCTTAACACTCTAAGGAGTCAGTGAGTCTCACACAGAGCAGATTGAATATTGTGGTGAGAGTAGCTGGAGGCCTGAAACTCATTAAGGGCTAACCTTGTGTGTGGGGGTTGAGACATTGTAACACTTAGCTCGGGGGAGAGTAGCTCGGTAGAGCAGGAAATCCACCACAAGTACAAGCATCCGCTGAATCCGACTAATTATATGTATTCAGATGAGTCGTGTCTGAGTCTTAGTGTATTGTTTGAGAAGTCATAACATGATTGACTGGCATGTGCATCTTGGATTGTGAAATATTATATACTGTATGATAAACTGTTTTTCTACTCTAGCTTACACTGTTGTTTGTTTGTTGTATGTTTTATATGTGTGGTTTTCTCTTTTTGCGATGATCATCAATTTATTGATGTGAGCAGATGTGAGAAACACCCATGCTCAACAGGGTAATGGAGGTTTCCCTGCGTAGCCATTTGGGCTGGGTTTTATTTATCTGAGTCTCTTTCAAGTCTATGGCTCATGTATTCACTGTCTTTGGGTTTATTTAGAAATACTGTCGATTTATTATTACGCTTGGTTACTGGCATCATGGTGTGCCTTAGATCATTTCTTGTTTTTCGTGGATAACTGTAAGGAGTAGTGATTATACTCCAAGACCTTGCATCTATTACTATTTTGTGTAATGTTTCATTTAATTATATTATATTTTAAATGGGACGTTACAAAGATTACATTGATAATGTAATGTGTGGATATAAAATACACAGTTTGTCATATGAAAAGGGATAAAAAAAATATTCTCTATACCTATTGAAGGAGGTAAAAAAGAAAAGAAAAAAGAAGAGAAAAGGTAGTGTGATGTAAAGAAGAGAGTGGGATTTGATAGAAAATAAGAGGGATTGAAGAGTGTAAAAGGTACGTCAATTCTATTTTTTTCTTTTGATTTGTGAATTTCAATTTTTATTATATTTTGTTTTAATATTGTACGTGTTTTCCTTTTTTTACACAACATTTTGACATTTATGTTAAGTACATTATTTTCTACTATTTACATATATTTTACTCTAACAATCATAAAAAAATAGTTTTCCTTATTTTTTTTAGTGTTTGTTCAACTGCTCGCGTCGCGTGACACTTATTTTGAAATTTATTTTTTTTTAAATATAGAAACATATATAAAGAAAAAAAGTAAAAAATAATTTTTTTTATTTAATTTTAGTGTCTGGCCGACCACTCGCGTCACGTGACACTCATTTTCACATATAGAGGTTTTCAAAATTATAAAAAAATAAAAATCAAATGTTTTCTCAAATAGGTTTTTTAGGAAGAACTATGTAACCCTGATTGTCCATTGTAAATGGGGATACATAGGAGTGAGTATTAATCCTTTTTTAGCCCTAAAAACCAAAAAATATTTTTGTTTCTTTTGTACATTTTTTTTTATTATTTTTGGGAAAAATAAATATTTTGAAAAACCACATAATTTTTGTACATTTAATTAAAGGTACCGTCTTAGGACGAACATTGTAGGGTGCTAACACTTTTCTACGCGTATTCGACTCCCGAACTCAAAATCTGGTTTTTGTAGACCTTGTCTTATTTATTTTTTCCGCAGTTTTCCAGAATAAACTATGGTGACGACTCCAAACTCTCTATTTTTTCAAATTTTATTTTTGGTTCATTGTCCCATTGTGATTTCGGTTGCGACAAATGACCACTTAACTGAGGACACTAGAGAGTCATGCCATTTATTTGGATGTGCAAAATTGATGTGGTTTTTCTTTACTTCTTTTTTTCTCTTTGGGAATTTATATTTTGTCTCTTTTTGATATTTGGAATAGTTGTATGTGTATATTCTTCTTTATTTTGGTATTTGGAATGATTTCTGAATGTTGTACCCCATGGTAGATGACATTTTTATATATCTATCTAGGACTGTTTTGGTTGTTTTGCAAGTAGGGTTTGGGCATACATTGCATTCTCCCTTCACACACATACTTTGTTCATTACATAAGTGGGGCGCTATACCCGGGTTGTGTTGCTTAGAATTAGAGGGGATTGTGTAGTAGTGTCACGTTGGATGTACTTCCCAAGTAGTCATTATGAGAACCCTAGCTAGAGTTTGTTTGCTTCATAAGGTACTCCCAGTTCTTGTTGTTTACCAACTATGGTGGGAAATTCCATGAAGTGGGTCATAACTCTAGTGACCTTGATCTTTAGGTATTAAGGAACTATCATTGTGAGCACATATACTTTGCCTTAAATGTTTAAGCTTTAAGTGTCGAATCTTTTCTAAGGCACAAAAGGAAGACTATTTGCATCCTTTGCCGTCTTTGTTCCTTGTATATAGTAATAAATCCATCACAATTTTTATCATCACACCGTTATAAAAAAAAGGAAAAATGCTTCACAAGGCATAAACATGCATTTCATTAGCATATCAAGTGAATAAATGCCCTATGATGCATAACCATGCATTACATTTCCATTTTGTGGTCATTCACGACATCTTGTCCATAGTTTCAAACACATAACATGCATATGCATACTTTTAAGAAAAAAAAAATTACATTAAAATAAATTCAAATTCTTTCCAATTTTGCTTATCACCAAGTTCTTGGAATTTTTCTGATGAAAATTGAGAAAATAATAAAACATTTTTTGGTCAAATTAGTGGATTGAATAAAGAAATAAAATATTGTTTTTTATCATTTCTTTTGAAGCATCCATCTAATCTTGCATACATGAAATTGCTCAAATCCATTTGCCTTTCCATCTCTCTTTCATCATAAACCTTGTTTTCATTTTTCATGAAGGATTATCACAAAAGGGGCACTGTCTTAGGTTGATTCACTAGTGCAGATTTTGCTTTTTACCTTGCCTTATATGCCTCGGTTGGTCAGGAACCAAAGCATATAATGGCGCGCTGACATTTTTGCAATTCCAGGCAACTTTCATGCCTCGGTTCAGCTAAAACCCGAAGCAAAAAAGGGTTATATGCTTTGGTTCAAAAAAGCAGTGCCAAAGGTGGCTCATATGCTTCGGTTGCACAGACCCGAAGCCAAAAATGTGGCTTGTTATTTCAAAAATGCACTAGCCGTAACATCTTTGGCCTCGGGTGGCACTGAACTGGGGCCAAATAGGGCTATATGCCTCAATTATTAATTGAATTGAGGCCATATAGTTTAATTAGGGCACAAACTTGCGAGCCCCTCTTCTCCTTCCCTGCATTGCATTTCTCCTCTCTTTCTCTCTACAAGCTGCTACGCAAAAACGATGACGAGGATGTCTCCACCATGCGAAAACGAAAACTACCACTGGCGAGTAGCAGCAAACTCACGGGAAACGGCCGCAACCAGCACATTACCCCGTCGGAGATGCGAACGAAATTGCAAAATGTGAATTCTGCGTGAGCCACCGCTGCAGGAAAAGAGACCACCACTGCTACTGTCGTGACGCCTCTACCAAGGAAGAAGAAAGGAGCAGCACACCTCCCACGACCAGTAGCAAGCAGCAACAGCACTGGTCACCACCGTTACAGCGAACGCACCGCGAAACCCCACCACTACGATGTCGACAACCACGCAGCCATCGGAGTTGCAGCTCGACGTAGATGGAGACACTTCCATGGAGGCGAAAGAACAACACCTCCTCGTGTTGTAGGCACCACGACAGACCTGCAAAGAAAACTAGACTAGAAGCAAGCATCGTCGTGACATGTTGTCGTTCCAGACGCAAAGAGAAAACGACTCTATGGCCTCGGGTCCCACTACAACCCAGGCAAAAAATGAATCTATGGCCTTGGGTGATAACCAAGGCCAAAAAGCCCCCCTTTTGGCCTCACCCCAATATGCCTCGGTTCTAAAACCGGGGCAAAATTACGAAAATAACCGCGGCCAAAAGCCTTTACTGCACTGGTGATTGCAAAGCACTATTTTAACAAACAAAACAAAAAACTGAAGAAAGTATACTAGACAAAAAACTCTAAAGGACAATCTAGGGAAAAATAAGAGAAAAAAGAGGAAAAAAAAGAGAAAAGAAAACAAGGAAAATCTTGTCATATGAAATAGCCTATTTTGTAACGTCCTAGCCAGAAATTACTTATTTAAAACAAGATAATATGTGAATAACCTAATTTAGTTAATAAACTCTTTTCCCAAAAATGCGGGAAAATTAAAACCCAATGTCAATGCGCCAAATATAACTAAAAACTGTGGCGTTCAATTGATACAACCATAACCGTTTCTCAAAACCATTACAAAATATTTCATGAATAAAACTTATAAAACTCCCATAGCTGGTCCCTACTTCGACACTATGCATCTGCACGCTGACCTGCATCACAATTTGCTCCCATGTAACAAGTTACATGATCATCGCCAAACACACACAAGTAGGGTGAGCTCACACAAAATGGACAAATGCAACATAACATAAATAAAGCATCCTAAAAATATAATTCATGTTAGCATTCCCCATTCCTCAGTTTCTCGACTTTCAATCCTTACGATAGTTGCCTCTTCATTCTTTACCCTTTGTTGAGTACACTGATCGATCCTTGATGCACGAGTGTCTACTCGCCCCTCCAACTACAGGCCACCACCTAATAGTCCACACGCGAGAATCAATTGTCACGGCTGCCACCCATGACACCAAGTGGAGTTCCCCAAAATTAACCGAAATCCGTAGTTGTACCCAGACTACGAAACTCATTCAGATACACTGAAGAGGGTAATTGTCTGAAACCTCATCGTACGAGCCACAATCTCGCACACTCCACTGGACTTCCTAAACCACCAGGCTACAACCTAGAGTGACGACGTGTTACCCCAATACAAGTTACACTCGTAACAGGGCCCCCAGCCAAAGCATCACATCATGTCACTTATCCAAAGCTGTGAAGAAATCCTCCTCACGCACCGATTCTACGTCCAAGACCGCCTGGCGTGCCTTTCCGGTCGCTAGGCGGAACTTGGTTCCAGACCGCCTGACGCAGCGCCAAGCGCCATCCAGGGCTTCTATCGCATCTCATCCTCATGGCGGGACCTGTTAGTTTTGAAATGGTTGAAAAGCCAAAAAGGGGGGTTGAATTGGCTTGTTAAAAATTTAGGCTGTCTTTGCAAGCTAAAAACCACCTTTAATTGAATCAAATAGATCACCAAGTTAGGATGCAAACAATACTGAACTATACACTTTCAATCGATCAAAAACAGAGTTAACACATTGATTTTACTAAACAGATTCTGTTATGGTATAATCAATCGATTGAAACTGAATAACAGTCGACTGAAATACTGGGAAAAATGCAAAAATGCGAATTTGAATTTTAAACCAGAAACAATGCTCAAGAATGATCAAGACCAGTTCCAAATGATTATACAAACATGCTTAATGCTTTAGATGCTATGAAAACATGCAAGAACATGAAAAATATGATTAAAGCACAAGTTCTTGAAACTTTAAAATGAAAATACAAGAGAGAAAGGTTAGAGAAGAGAGGACACCACGAATTTTTATACTGGTTCACTCAAATTTGAGCTACATCCAGTTTGTCAGGCAACCTTAGCTTGACTTTGCACTATTTCAAAAGTTTTACAAAGTATCCATCCTTACACTTCTAAAATATGCAAAAACACCACAAAAGACTCTTGAATCACACAAGAATCACACCAGCACAGCAAGAATCCTCTTGCAGACCTGGAAAACCACCAGGCACACACACAAAGCTTGACTTTCTCCAAGCTTCAAACCAAGCCAAAAGCTTCAAGAATTGATCCAAGATCAATCTTCAACAGCTGCAACACCTATGATCACGAAGGAGAGAGTTTCAACAAGTTTCCAGAACCAAATCGTGCTCTAAAATGATCAACAGACCTCTCTTTCAAAAATCACAGCTTTTATAGTCAAACTGTTACGAAATTCAACAGGTTGATTTTCAAATCAATCGGTTGATTTCACTTGACTTAAGTGAAATCAGTC